>Ga0182017_10000129_pt1 | contig 57222 bp, 49 predicted proteins | sample 712E3DmetaG_FD_120492 | JGI IMG/M metagenome (GOLD analysis project Ga0182017, IMG submission 120492) | Permafrost microbial communities from Stordalen Mire, Sweden - 712E3D metaG | ecosystem: Environmental > Terrestrial > Soil > Wetlands > Permafrost | place: Sweden: Stordalen | collected... | reverse complement strand
TGTTTTGAAATCGTCGACATGTCGGCGCCAACCATCTCTTGAAATTCGCACACGCAATGTTCGCGTTTTGATAGTTTTTCAATAATAAGTAATCGGGTAGGATGCGCCATGGCCTTTATTATTAAAGCCTGGGCCATGTATTTTTCATGAAGAGCTTTTTCCATTAGGACTCCTTGGTTAATTGGTAATATAACCAAATAGCCAAGGAAAGTCAATAGAATTTATTTTCATAGGGCGTAGGGTTATTAAGGTCTCAAAATGTAATTTTATTCAGTTGTGGGGAAAATACATACTTGTGCTTTTTTGCACACCATTAAAAAAAGCGGAAACGTTCGCTGAACACCGTCGCTTGCCGTTTTATTGATCTTACCGACCGTCCTGAATTTTATTTCAAGGAAACCGGCCTTTTCAGCGACCTGTTGCAGGTGGTTTCTGTTAAAACCGTTATGCCCCTTAAATCCTGGTCCATGAAACAGGCCCTTGTCCGAATCGAGGTCCGCAATGCAGAGATACCCCGGATTCGTGAGAAGAGAATGCCAGGTTGACAGCATTTTGCCGATATCGTCAATGTGGTGCAAAACCATCGCGCTATAGATTACTGAAAATGTCTTTGAGAGGCTATTCGGTGATTCCAGCAAGTCAACATTTAAGGCCTCCATGTTTGTCGCGCCGCTTCGCGTTATCTTTTCCTTGAGAACTTCAAGCATGCCTTTTGAGCTATCGATAAGCGTGATGGTTGAAAATCGGTCCCGTAGTGGAAAACTCAAGAGGCCCGTGCCGCAACCGTATTCCATTGCGGTGAATGCAGGATCATACGGATTTCCTCACTTATGGCTTTTGCAATGGTTGAGCGCGCTTGGCATGTTGCGGATCGTCGTCCCAGGCCATGGCTTTTTCGTCGAACTCGTTGGTTTTTTCGTTCATCATCTGATCTCCTCAATCTGGATGTGCGATCGGATCAATGACATCCATGATGCTGACAGGCCTTGTCGGCATCAAGAACGGCAATGTTCTTTGCTTCGTATTGTTTGAGCGCTTCTAAAATTGTCTCCGCATCAACCATATATGGTGTAATCCCTGCACCAAGAAGAAGATTTGCCGCTCGCATTCCCATTCCTTTGCAGAGCACGGCTTCTGCACCGATTTTTTGCAGAGCGGCAACAGGCATGCATTGTCCGTGTTCATGCTCGCGCTCGTTGTTATTAACGAATGAAACATCCTTCTTGTCCGTATCATACACGGCAAAAAACGGCGCGCTTCCAAAATGACCATAAACAACGGAATCCATCCCTTTTTCGTCAAGTACCGGCATACAAATTTTCATAAATTCCTCCAACAGGTTTTAAAGTTTTTTCCTTCACCTATTTTTTTCGAACAACAAATATCCGCGCTTTTGCATTTTGGGCATTCACCCGGTCTTCCAATTCCGCACGGAATCGACCATGTGTGCCGGCAGGCGAGGCAGGTAAATTGACAAGTATTAATCTCAACATTTCCACCACTTACGGACAGCATTTTCGAATGTATCAGGAAATCCGCGATCTTTTTATGGGCTGAAGTGATGATATTCCCGAACGTCTGCCGGGAAATTTTCATTTTTTCAGCGGCTTGTTCCTGATATAATCCATCATAATCGGCCAATCGTATTGCTTCAAGTTCATCCAGATTTAAAGAGACCGTCGCAACGGAATTCTTTTGAATTCCGCATGGCTTGAAACTCATTGCCTGCGGGTTGCAATTCACTCTTCTTAATTTGCACGGTCTCGACATTTTCCTCCTTGTATTTCTGGCATATGCCAATAATAAATTATATTATGCCAATTTAATGAATATCTTATTTTCAAAAACGCTTTCGGGTTGTATTTTTATCCATGAGAGAATATTTCATTCCCCATAAAACAGGAGCGCCTGCAATGAATGCAACAATCGTTTTATGCCTTATCGGTATCGCGGCAGGCTTGACATCAGGTTTTTTCGGGATCGGCGGCGGGATTATTATTGTTCCGGCACTTGTTTATCTCGCTGGGTTCTCACAAATAACCGCCATCGGCACGAGCCTGGCTGTCCTGCTGCCGCCTGTTGGACTGATGGCGACCATCGAATATTACCGGCACGGGCACGTGAACATCAAGGCGGCTTTGATTATCGCCGCATGCCTTTTTGTAACGGCATGGATCAGTTCGATATTTGCGAACAGACTACCGCAAAATACGATTAAATTCATGTTCGGCATTTTCGTTACAGGTATTGGTATCTATATAACCGCCACTTCCGGATTTCTTGCGTTCAAGTAAAGAGGTTTAACGATGGTTTATTTGGGCACAAGCGACGGATATTTCACTTTATGTCGAATGCGAAAATAGCTTGACGTCGCGAAATATAAAAGCAGTGAAACAGGGGCCATTATGGGCAGAATGGCGGCGGCCATAAGCATCATGAAGCCCCCGCCGACCTTATAGGTTGCCTCCTCAAATAAACGGCCCGGCCTTACAATAAACCCTAAATAAAGTTGCAGCGAAACAATGGAACAGATGAGCGCGACAATATCGCTATCCAGGCCCGCGGCCACGGCCGCGGCGAGTATGCATGCGGTCGCGAGCAAATGGGCCCGCCTTTTCCCAAGCACAACCGCGGTAGTCGTCTTGTTGTCGATGCGGTCTCCGGCAATGTCCGGCAGGGTCGAACTTATGGAACCGGCGCACATGAGCAGAACATAAGGGATTGCGCTCATGAAATATCGCGGAGCAACGAGGGAGCCACCGCCGCAAACCCAGCCTGCACCGAATGCAATGAAGCCGAAACCTATTGCATTTGTCACGAAATCAAAATACGGCCTGCCCGAAAGCCTGAGCGGCCGGAAGCTATATACCGCACCGATAACCATTGAGAATAAGGAAAGTAAAGCGATGGCGTATTTGCAAAAAAGAAGCGGCACGGCAAGCGAGACGATGGCGGCGCACCAGGCGGTAATTTTCGCGGCTTTAAGTGAAACGATGCCGCTGGCGATCAAGGGCAGTCCGCCATTTTTTTTATCCGCCTCGATGTCCGCAAGCTGATTAATAATGTAAACAAAGGAAACCGAACAGGAAAACACGATCATCCACGCAAAAGAATGAAATTGAACGCTCATTGAAAAAAGCGGCCAATGCCGGTGAATAATGCCTCCCTGAGCCGCAAAAAAACCGAAAATCCCGTACGCCCACACGGGAATAAGCAGCAGAGGCCTCGTTGCAAAAAAACAATCCATCAATCCGGGAAAAAATCGGTTTTTCATACAACATAAAATAAGTAATTGGGAACTTTAGTTGTGCTTATTCGTCCAATCTGGCTTGATGTATATTTTTTGTTTACAATAAAATTACAACCTTATCCGTGATGATAAAGATAATGCATAAAAAACAAATTATTCTACTCTGTTTTTTCCTGTTTGCAGGATTAATGGCATCGTGCGGTTCCAAGGCCTCCGGTCCCGTAAAAAATGCCTCCGGCAATCAGTTTAACGCGGTCCCCGCCGTCGAAGGCTTTGTAGTAAAGCCAACCGTCGTTGACCAATCGATAGCAATTTCCGGGACGCTGAAACCATTTGAAGAAACCGTGCTGATGCCTGAAGTGGCGGGGCGCGTCGTGACGATAAATTTACAGGAAGGAAAATTCGTCAAACAGGGCGTCTTGCTGGTAAAACTGTTTGACGACGATTTGCAGGCGAGCCTTAAAAAATCGACGGCGCAATTGGAGATCGCCCAGCAAACGGAAAAACGGCAGGCCGAACTCCTGAAAGTAAGCGGCATTAGTCAATCCGATTATGATCAGGCTGTATTGCAAATTCACTCAATCAACGCCGATATTGAAATAATCAAGGCCCAATTGCGCAAAACCGAAGTTCTTGCCCCGTTTGACGGCTTGATCGGGCTGCGCACTATAAGCATCGGCGCGGAAGTGACACCGGGAATGGCGCTTGCCACCATTCGCCAGGTCCGGCAATTGAAATTGGATTTCAGCGTCCCTGAAAAATACAGTAATGAAGTAAAGCAGGGACTCAAGGTAACGTTTACCGTCCAGGGAGATGACACGAAATATGACGCGACGGTGATGGCAACCGAAGAAGGAATCGATGCCAGTACCCGCAATCTGAACGCCAGGGCCGTGGTCAAAAATTCCATGGCGTCGCTCAAACCCGGGGCTTTTGCCAATGTGGAGTTGCAATTGAAAGAAATCAAAAATGCGCTTATGGTCCCCACACAGGCAATAATTCCTCAGGAACTTAAGAAACAATTGATCGTTGCAAAAGAAGGAAAAGCGAAATTCGTGACGGTGGAAACCGGCGTTCGCCAGGCATCGGCCATCCAGGTTTTGACCGGCATCGCATTGGGAGACACTGTCGTGACCACCGGCATTCTTTTCCTGAAACCCGGAATGAGCTTAAAATTTTCAAAAGTGAATAATTGATTTCATGACCCTGTCAGAATTTTCCCTGCATCGCCCCGTTGCCTCAATCGTCATGAGCCTGGTGATCGTGCTGTTCGGCGCGGTGGGCTTTAACTTCCTCGGCGTTCGGCTCTATCCCGCGATCGACCCGCCTTCCATCAGCGTCCGCACAAATTACACCGGCGCTAACGCGGATATCATCGAAGCCCAGATCAGCGAACCGCTCGAAAAGGCCATTAACGGCATTGAGGGAATTAAATCGATTTCCTCTTCTTCGTCAACCGGCAGCAGCAACATCACCGCGGAGTTCAACGTGGGCGCGGACCTGGAAAAAGCGGCAAACGACGTGCGCGACAAGGTTTCCCAGGCCTCACGAAATCTTCCCCAGGACATCGACGCGCCGCCCGTGGTCACCAAGGCCGACGCCAACAGCGACCCGATCATTACCGTCGCGGTGCAGAGCACTACCATGAACGCGCTCGAACTCAGCGATTACGCCGAAAACATCCTCCAGGAAAAGCTGCAGACCATTCCGGGCGTGAGTTCAGTCGTGCTCTTCGGCCAGAAGCGTCCGGCCATGCGACTCTGGCTCAATCCCGACAAAATGGCGGCGTATAACGTAACTCCGCAGGACGTCAACGCAGTGTTGGCAAAGGAGAATGTCGAGCTTCCAAGCGGAAAACTCACCGGTAAATCCACCGAGCTCATCGTCAAAACCTTCGGCCTTCTCGTCACGGAAGAGGATTTCAACAACCTCATCATCCGTCAGACAAAAGACCGGATCGTCCGGTTCAGGGACATCGGCGAGGCAGTGCTCGGCCCCGAAAACCCCGAGACCGGCGTCAAGCTCAACGGCGCCGAGGGGATCAACCTGGCGCTTCTTCCGCTTCCGGGCGCAAACACCATCCAGATCGCGGACGAATTTTACAAGAGGTTTGAGGAAATAAAAAAGAACCTTCCCGCCGGTCTCAAGCTGTATATCGGATACGACAAATCAAAGTTCGTGCGGGCTTCGGTAAGCGACGTCAGAATGACGATCGGTATCGCCCTCTTTCTTGTAATACTGATCGTTTATTTGTTCTTCAGGAACTGGGTGCTGGCCTTGCGGCCGCTCATCGACATTCCCGTATCGCTTATCGGCGCGTTCTTCATCATGTACGCCTTCGGGTTTTCAATCAACGTGCTCACGCTGCTTGCCATCGTGCTCGCGACCGGGCTCGTGGTTGACGACGGCATCGTGGTCACGGAAAATATTTATAAAAAAATCGAGCGGGGCATGGGAGTTTGGGATGCCTGCATACAGGGGACGCGCGAAGTGTTTTTTGTCGTCATCGCCACGTCGATGACCCTTGCGGTTGTTTTCATCCCCGTGATTTTCCTGCAGGGATTTACCGGCAGGCTTTTCAGGGAATTCGGCATCGTGCTGGCGGGTGCTGTGCTCATTTCAGCGTTCGTGTCGCTCACCCTGACACCGGTGCTCAATCTCAAGCTTGGAAGAATCACCCAGCAGCATTCGCGTTTCTACAGGTCAACCGAGCCTTTTTTCATGGGCCTGGAAGCGACGTATCGAAGGGTCCTTGCCGGGTTCATCCGGCGGAAATGGCTTTCGTTCGTAATTCTCGGCGTTTGCATCGTGCTTATCGGCGTGTTTGTGAAAACCCTGAAATCCGAGCTTGCGCCGCTTGAAGACCACAGCCTCATTCGCGCGGCGATAACCCTTCCCGAAGGCACCGGGTTCGACTACACGCAGAACCTCGTGGACCGCATCGCGCAGCTTGAAATGGACAGCATCTCCGAGGCCCGGTTGATTTTTTCCGGCGCGGGATTAGGAGGCGGCGCGACGAATGGCGGCGTGGTACAGACATTTCTTTGGGAACCTAACGAGCGCAAAGCCACTCAGCAGCAGGTTTACGACCGGCTTTCCAAAATGTACAAACGTTTTCCAGCCGCGCGCGTGGTGCCCATCCAGGAACAAACCATAACCACGTCGCTTTCAGCAGGAAGGCAATTGCCCGTGCAATTCGTGGTGCAGAACCTTGACTTCAGTAAATTGCAGGAGGCGTTGCCGAAATTCCTCGACGAAGCGCGAAGCAACCCGGTGTTCGGCACCATCGATGTGGACCTTAAATTCAACAAGCCTGAATTGAACCTTACCATCAACCGGCTCAAGGCAACCGACCTCGGCGTCAATGTCATCGACGTTTCCAATACGCTCGACTTTGCCCTGAGCGGACGCCTTTACCAGTATTACTTGCGTAACGGGAAGCAGTACATGGTTATCGGCCAGGTTGAGCGGTCGGAGCGCGGGAAACCGGCGGATATCACGTCACTCTATGTCCGGAACAACGCGGGCAACCTCATCCAGCTTGACAATCTCGTCACCATGACCGAAAACAGCAGTCCGCCCACCTTATACCATTATAATCGGTACAAGTCGGCAACGGTGTCCGCGACGCTCGCCCAGGGAAAGGCGCTTGGCGAGGGAATCGCCGAAATGCGGAAAATCGCAAAAAAGGTCCTGGATGAAACGTTCCATACGGAGCTGTCCGGTCCTTCCCGTGATTTTGCCGAAAGCAGTTCCAACACGTCCTTCGCCCTTGTCCTCGCGCTCTTGTTTATCTATCTCATTCTGGCTTTTCAATTCGAGAGTTTCCGCGAGCCGTTCATCATCATGCTTACGGTGCCGCTTGCCATCGCGGGCGCAATGCTGTCCTTGTGGCTGTTCCACATGACCCTGAATATTTTTTCGGAGATCGGCATGATCATGCTGATCGGCCTTGTCACGAAAAACGGCATCCTGATCGTGGAATTTGCAAACCAGAAACGCAAGGCCGGGCTCGCGAAAAAGGAAGCGGCCTTCGAGGCGGCGGCCGCGCGGCTTCGCCCGATCCTCATGACGTCGCTGGCCACGATTTTCGGGGCGATGCCCATTGCGTTAGGACTCGGTACGGGAGCGTCGAGCCGCATGCCGCTGGGGATCGTGGTCGTGGGCGGCTTGTTTTTCGCGCTTGTCCTGACGCTGTTTATCATTCCCGTCATGTATGTTTTAATAGGAAAAAACAAAAAACAGGAACCCGGCGCGCCGGTCGTGACCGTGAAGCAATAAAATGAAAAATATTCTTTTCGTCCTTTTTCTTATACTCAACGCATTCAACATTGTCAACGCGCAGCCCTTACTTACCATCGACGATGCGGTGAGCATGGCGCTGAAAAACAATTACGACATCCTGGTCGCCCATAACGACGCCGAGATCGCTAAAGTAAATAATACCGCCGGAAACGCGGGCATGCTGCCGACCGTCGCGATCATCGGTTCCGACAATTATTCGCTCAGCACTATCGACCAGAAATTGCCGGGCGGGGCGCCGGACATAAAATCTCCCGACGCAACGACGAATGCCTTTAACGCCGCGGCGGCGCTGAATTGGACATTATTTGACGGCGGCAAGATGTTCGTGACGAAACGCAAGCTGGGTGAAATTGAGTCCCTCGGTCAAATCCAGTTCAAGGACAAAGTGCTGCAAACGGTTTACAACGTGATCGCCGCGTACTACAACGTGGTCAGCCAGAAGCAGACCTTGGCGTCAATTGAGGAAGTAATAACGTACAACAAAGACCGCGTTAACATCGGGAAAACGAGCTTCAACGCCGGGCTTTCGCCCAAGACGACTTTTTTACAGGCGCAAATCGATTTAAATGTTTTTATGGAAAATGCGATAAACCAGCGGACCGTCATCAGCGCGGCGAAAAGGGCCTTGAACCAACTTTTAAGCAGGGACGCGGCAATCGCCTTTGACGTGCATGACTCCATTGCGCAAGACTACAGCCCCGATACCGCCCAAATGCGGGAAAAGCTTTTTACGCGTAACACCGGCGTCCTGTCGTTGCAAAAGCAAGTCGACATCTCCCGGCTTGGGCTGGATGAATCGTATACGCTACGGTATCCTAAATTGAGCCTCAGCGCCGGGTACGATTTTTTCCGGACCGACAATTCAACGGGATCGCTCCTGATGAACCGCGGCTATGGCCCGCAAATCGGCGGGACCGTTTCCATACCCATTTACCAGGCGGGCGCCATAAGCCGCCAGATCGCATCGGCGAAGCTGTCGCTCCAATCGGCGCAGTACGATCTGGAGAGCGGCAAGCAGCTCGCGTACACGCAAACGCGGAATGCGCTTGACGAATTCGAGAACCAGCGCCGGCTGCTGGCCATCGAAAAGGACAACACCGCCCTTGCCAAGGAAAACCTCGACATTTCCATGGAACGTCTGCGGCTCGGGGAATCCACGTCTTTGGAGCTTAGGCAGGCCGAGGAAAGCTATGTTGACGCCCGCACCCGGCTCATCGCCATCGAATACAATTTGAAGATCGCCGAAACGAAGTTAAAACAACTTATGGCCGATTTGTAGTTCCGTTCCCATCGCCGCGTTGAAGATGAGGCGCACAGACTCGCCCGTCGGGAAACAATCGAAAAATCCGTTCATGAGCTGGCGCGGGCACTTGAAAGTGTGTAGGTTATTTATTCTTGTTTTTTCTTTTTTCAAAAAAATATTTCCCGTATAACTTAAGCCTAAAGACCTTGTCGCTCGTTTTGCCTCAATTACAGCATGCATTTTACTGCCAATACTCAAACGCGATGATGCTCCATAATGCCACCTCATCCAACACAACCGAAACCTTCCCATCGGAAGCTTCCACCGGGACCTTGACCGGCTCGCGTCCACAGGCATGCACCGTGGCCGTATCAAAATTGCGGTTGAACAGGTTTTCCGGAAGCGAAATTTTCAGGTTTGTGCGCGGAATATTTTTTTTTCGCACGTCGTCATAGGTAATGTTGACCACATGCGCCACATTCAGTCCGTCCTTACGGCAGCGCGGAAACACCCAGGCGCCTTCCCCAGCCTGAATGGGTGAAGGGTTTCCTTTTTCCAATGCGTGCGCGAATCGTTGCCGTTTTTCATGGGTTTCAAAGCTGGAAGGCAGACATTCCGGCACCGAAAGCGGCCCCACGGGGAAAAAATCGTTGAGCAGGGACGCATGTTTTTTGATAAAGGCGTACAGCGGCGAAAAGGTTGAAGAAGGCCCGCAGTACCAGGCCGGGCCTGTTTCCTTTGAAAAGCAACGCACCCGGTTAGGGACCATGAACCGTTGCCCGCAGGCATAGGCCAGCGCGATCCACAGGCACACGAGCTGGTCGGCGTTATTGTCCTTGACAAAGGCCCAATCCGCCATTGACGCCGTTGCCGCAAGGGGCCTGCCGATCGCCTCGGCCATCAGATACGCCTTGACCGGGACGTGTAAATTCTTATTGCCCGCGGCCGCGCCATGCTCCACCTCGCCGAGCAGGTAGGTGCATTGGGGCGCCGCTACGATATGTTCCAGGTTCGGAAGGCAGGCATTGACGCTGAGCGTGACCGGGCGGTCGGCTATTTCCTGTGCAATCCTGCCAAGGGAAGCGACATTGTCCGCGGCGCGGACAAGTTGAAAATCCATGAATTCCTGATAGAGCGGTTGTCCCGACAGTCCGTTATTCACGGCGTCCCGCGGAATATTCAGGTTTTTTACGTACTTTCGGAAATCAAAGGCGTCCGGAGACGCGATTCCGGCGGCCGCAAGGAGCTCCGGCCTCGTTTTCGCGGATAGATGTTCCCTAAATGCCCGCATGCAGAAGTCGCAGAAACACCCTCCCGAGCTTAGCGCCGCCTCGGCGGTCCCGAGATGACTGTCAATATGTAAACCTGATGGATTGCCCATCATGGCTTCGCATAATTTCTTCCGTATGAAAGACCTGAAGGTCGGATGGTTAGTGCAGCCGTAGTAATAAGGCGTCCCCTGAACGGTATGGTGCTCAAGCCCGGGCACGGGAATCGGATTTCCATCGATGTCGCGCGCGAAGGCCTCAATCAGGTCCGGATGTGCATGCAGGTCATGGGCGCCGACGGTCTGGCAGGAAATCGACGATACCGCGTGAATGCCCATTTCCGTGAGCCGCTTCGTGTCATTGAGTGAATGCGGGGCGCCCCAGGCAACGACCGTGGCCCCGTATTTCGCGTAAGCGCCCGGATCGCTTGCGGAGAACATGAACACGACGTCATCATGTTTTAACGTTCTTTTCATGACACTCTCCCCTTTTCTTACGAGATAAAGTCACTTTTCATGCGGGCCTTCTTTCAATTATATCATGGGCCGGGAAAAAAGCGGTAAAAAATGAATAAACAGAGTTACTAATCTACCGTGCCTTGAAATATTTTTTAATTGGGAAGAACGCTCCTCATACATTTTAAAAAAAAGAACCCGACAATAAAATCTAATGCCTTTTAGCGAAGCAATTTATCTCGACGAGATCATCGATAAGGCCCTCGCGGTGTGCGGAACGCTGCCGCGGGAATATTCAACGCAGCGAGGGATCATCGAGGACTGTAAAAACAGACTCGGGCGCGGGGCGTTGCATCTTGCCGTCATGGGGATGTTTAAACGCGGAAAAAGTTCTTTTATAAATACATTACTCGGGATGGACATCCTGCCGACATCGGTGGTTCCGGTGACGTCCATTCCCACGACGATCAAGTTCGGAAAAGAACTTTCATGCACCGTCCGGTTTTTCGACAAAAAGCCCGACCTTGTCGTGCATGGCCGGGTCAAGGAAATAAACGACCTTCTTCAAAAGCATGTCGCCGAAGAAAACAACCCGGTAAACCGGTTGTGCGTCAGTGAAGTCATCGTCCAATGCCCCAATTCGCTGCTTGAAAACGGCACCCTCCTGATTGATACGCCGGGTTTCGGGTCCACGTATTTACATAATACAAAAACAACCCTTGACCTGCTTAAAAAGTGCGACGCCGTTCTCTTTCTATTAAGCTCCGATCCGCCGTTTACCCAGACCGAGGTCGAGTTCCTCAAAGAAGTCCGGAAATCCATCCCCCGGATCTTTTTCATTTTGAACAAAATCGACCTCCTTACCGTCGACGAACTCAACAAAATAGACACTTTTATCAAGGGCGTTCTGGTGAAAAACCTGGGGTTTCCTTCCGATACCCGGGTGTTCCGCGTATCGGCAAAAATAGGCCAGACGCTTGTTGACGTTCCGGAAAACAACCCGGCATGGCGCCTGAGCGGCATGCCGGCGATCAAGACAGAAATACTTGACTTTATGGTAAGAGAAAAATATTTCATCCTGTCACAGACGCTTATCGATAAAGTCTCGGGCGCGCTTACCGGTGTCCTTTCGCGTCTCGATGCCGATTACCATGAATGCATCGACCCGGCCATGCAGGCAAAAAAAGAACATGAGTGGATCGTCCATCACGGCGGGTCGATCCAGAAAAAGATCGAAAAAGAACGGCAGCTCATCGACGTCGAAATCAAGGCGTTTCACGACTTCGTTGACAAAACAATCGACCCCAGGAAAAGCGCGATTCAACAAAAAGCCCGGGACTCGCTTCATAGCATTCTGTTAACATCAGCTTTAAAAAGTTCCACCCTGGCCCGGACCGTGCACGCCGCTTTCGAACAACATTGCGATGAAATGTTCAACCATCTTTTCCTGCAGGTCGCCGGCGCGGTCAACAAACCTCTCAAAAAGGCCGTAGGTCTTCATAACATCGAATTCAAATGGCTCATCGAAGAGATCAAAAAATCAGTACCATCAGCTTCCCATTTTGATAAGGAGCCTGAGGCTGTCGGCGACGAAGTGGAAATCATCCCGGACCCAGAGTGGCGCCTGGAAGGAGTGGCCATCGCCTTTGACCAGATCAAATTGCCCTTCTGCGGGTTTTTTGCTTCCAAAGAGGTAAAGCTGAAGCGTTATGAAGACTGTTTTGCAATGGCAATTACGGAAATCATCAATAGAAATATCCTGAGACTTTCAGTACATATCAAAGAAATGATCAATGGTTCCTGCAAGGAACTTAAAAAAAACCTCGATGAGCGCTTTAACGGGCTTTTATCGACCATGCACACTGTTATGCAGGAAAAAAAGGCATCCTTGGAAAATTTCGAGTCCGTTATTAAACCCCGTTCACAGGAATTGGAAGCCCGGAAGGATGATGTCAGGGAAATCATGAAAATGCTTAATCCAGATACTCCTTGAATTCGGTGCTGTAAATATCGATGATCGTCACAAAAAGCGCGGCAATGACCGGGCCGATGATGAAGCCCATTATACCGAACGCCGCGATGCCGCCGATGGTCGCAAAAAACACGACTAAATCGTGCATGCGGGCCTGTTTTCCAACAAGCCGCGGCCTGAGGAAACTGTCGATGTTCGAAATGACGACCGCGCTGAGAAGGAAAATGCCGATCCCCTGCCAGACATTTCCGATGACCACCTGGATAAGGGCTGCCGGAAACATGATGACCCATGCTCCCAGCATGGGGATGATCGAAAGCAAGACCATGACGATCCCCCATAAGAGCCAGGACTTGATCCCGAACGCCAGAAACGTCAGCGCGCCAAGGGCGCCCTGAATGATCCCGATGATCAGACAGGTACTGACCGTTGCCCTGCTGATCTGAAGGAACCGGGTGAACAGCAGGTCTTTGTATTCTTGACGTAACGGAATAAGGTGGTTGAGCCTGCCTAAAAGCGCCTTGCCGTCGATAAACAGGTAAAACATGGCGAACAGGGTAATGAGGACGTTCGCTGCCAGGTCCAGTACGCTCGCCGACGTCTTGTTGATGACGTCCGTGGCCACCTGCGCGGCGGTGTTCATGCCCTTTTCAAGCGAAGCGCGCCAGTCAATGTCAAACTTGCGGACCCATCGTATATACTTGGAATTGGCGACCCCGCGGAATTTGCCTTCCTCTCCCTTGCGGATGAATTCAAGGACCTTGGGTTCAGCGGTCGAATAAAGGTCCATGACCTGGTTGGTGAGGATGTAGGTGAATAAATAAACCGGGATCAGGACGCAGAAAACCGTAATGAGGCAACTTGCCGCCGCCGCGAGCACCGGCTTGTTCCAGAGCGCTTTTTTCAGCGCCTGGTACATCGGATAGAGTATCGTCACGAACGTCGCGGCCAGCATCAGGGGGATGGCGAAAACCTTCACCATGGGCAGGACCGCAATTGACAAAAACGCAACGGTCGCGATCAAAACATAACGGTTGAAATGTTTGTTCTGGCGTTTAAATGGAAATAAAGGCTTATCATCAGGTTTGTCAACGGACTGACGCGAAGCCGCCTGATCCAGGGGTTTCGGTTGGGATACCGTATCTGTTTTCAAATCCATGGAAGGTTGTTCCGGTCCTATTTTAATATGATCACGAGCCGTTCCAGGAGCATGCCTAAAAAAAGTAGCAGGGTGCCGACAAGCGTTAATCCGGCAATGGACAATATTCTTTGCAGGCGCGGAGGATTGTCGATCGCGTCGACGACGGCCTCCATTGTTTGATACCGTTTTTCCCGATTGACCGCCATCATTTTCTTTACCAGCCGTACCGTTCCCCGTGAAATATGCGGAGAATGCCTTTTCGGCGAAACCAGACGTCCCGATAAATGTTTCGCGAGAAGTTCCTGAGGGGAATTTCCAGTATACGCGGTGCGTCCGGTAAGCGCATAATAGAGCGTCGCTCCCAACGCATAGATATCGCTCCTGCCGTCGATGTCACGTCTCCCGTCAACTTGTTCCGGAGAAATATAGTAATATGATCCGACCCAGGCCCCTTCCTGGGTAAGTGACATGTGATCGACATCATGATGCATAACGAGCCCGAAATCGGTGAGTTTCGGGACGCCATTACAATCGAAAATGATGTTTTCGGGCTTTACATCCCGATGAACAACATTTTTTGCATGTGCATGTCCAAGAGCTTTGGCCGTTGCGCGAATGATCCTCAGCGCTTCCTTTTCCCCCAATATTTTCTTGGAATCCACATAATCTTTTAATGATGGTCCCGGTAGAAGTTCCATGGCGAAATAATGCCGCCGGTTGATTTTTCCACCGTCGAAGATGGTCACTATATTGGGGTGGTTGAGCTTGGAAAGGGCGCGGATTTCCTGGATAAACCGCGTTGCATTGTTTTTATCGTCGGTAATTTGAGCATTAATGACTTTTATCGCAACGCTTCTCCCCATGATTTCATGGACCGCTTCATACACTTTGCCCATGCCGCCTTGTCCGATCAATGTACCGAGCCGATACATGCCGAAAACGGTCCCGCCCTCCGCCAATTGGCACATGTCCTTAAGGTCATCAAGCTGGTCCTGGGAAACAATCCCCTGTTTCACTAAAATTTCTTCGATGGTCGCTTCGAGACCGATTTTTTTGCTTTTTTTAGCAAGGTCTTTACATTGATCGACCTGCTGCTGGGTGATCAACTTCTTTTCCAGCGCCAGTTTTACAATAAGCACATCGCCGTCAGTTTGTTCAACCATAGATAATCGGCCCTTGCCGGGAGAAGTTCAGAAAGTTACCGTATGTTTTAACGATTAAAATATAGGTTCGGTGTTCCATACAATAAAGTTTTTTTTAAGGCGCCGATTTTAATTTTATAATCAAGACCGCATTGAATCCGTTACCGTAAATGCACTATTATTTAACCCAAATACTATTTTATATTTAATACGCTTTAAAAGGAGTTCTACCATGGTGGCCAAAGACCTGCTGGACATTCTCTGCTGCCCTGAAACAAAACAGGACCTGACCCTTATCGAGGGCGAAACGATCGAAAAAATAAACCAGAAAATACTGGCGGGAGCGCTTAAAAACCGCGGAGGAGAGTTTTTAAAAGAAAAAATCGATTCCGGCCTGCTGCGCGAAGACCGCAAATATATCTACCCTATCCGTGAAGACATCCCCATCATGCTTATCGACGAGGCCATTCCTTTCGAGGAATTTGACAAATAAATAGGAACAAGTTTTTATCCCTCTCTCTGCGGGAGAGGGTGGCCGAAAGGCCGGGAGAGGTCAAACAAAATTCCCCCTGCGGGGGAATTTCAGGGGGCGTGGATTTATCCGTCAATTTTTTTCTTTTTCTTCCTGAACTTCCTTTTCGTGCGCTGCTGATAGTAATACAGAAATACGATAAGCACCGCGAGAGACAGCCCCTTCGTATAAACCTTACCCCACGAGGCCTTTTGGGGCGCGAATTTGCGGCCCGTAAAGATGACCGGCCGTAAGGTATCTTTGCATCCGTCAAATGCCATGAGCCCAATTTGATAAACGCCCGATGAGTCGACCGTAATCGAGTCCCACGGAATTACCCATTCGGCAACCAATGAAGAATCCGGCGTGGCGCCTGCTTGTGCGGTCCTGTAAAAGGTTTGGTCCGCCTTTGCCCCAATGCGTAAATCCATACTTTTATAGGGGGAAAGCTGGTGCGGCAAAAACCTGAATGTCCAATCAGGGCATTGTAAATGCCTGCCGTTGGTTTTAAAATATCCTGCGAGTCCTTCCTTTGTATTTAACGCGTCCCATTGCCACGACGAATCGCCGGCCAACACTTTGGCGCTGTCTTTTCGCCATTCCATCAGGAATCCGTCCAGTTGCACCATGCGACCGCTATGAGCTATGGTACGGACTTCGATTGCAAAAATATGAGCGGAAAAAAAAGTTAGAAGAATTATTAGAGATTTCATAAATGAACTTTCTCGCCCATTGACCTCAACCCGCCCTTCGGACACCCTTCTCCTTAGCAAGGAGAAGGGCAGGGGATGCGGTAAATATTTTCAGCCCCCCCCGCGGCCTGTCTGCCGAAGCCTCGGCGCAGTTGTCAATTATCAACAGATCCTATTTCGCGCACCTGAAACCGATGCTCACCTCGCCGAAATTCGGTTCGAACCAGTGCCGGTTTCTTATCTTCAACTGCTGGGCGGTACTGTACCACCCTCCGCCGCGGATCACCCGGTACTGGCCCACGTCGGCCCCTTGCGGATCAGTCGTATCGCTTGTCGAATAATAATCCGGTTGATAGTGGTCATTCACCCATTCCCATACGTTTCCGGTCATATCGTAAAGCCCCCACGGGTTCGGGGCGAACGACCCGACGGGTTTTGGTTTTTTCTCCGAAGGCTGGGTGCAATACGCCGCATCGGGCGGTTCGTTTCCCCAGGTATAATCCACATCGCGGCCGGCCAATGCCGCATATTCCCACTGCGCCTCGGTCGGAAGGTTCTTCCCTTTACCGCGGCAATACTGCTGCGCCTGGGACCACGTGACGCACACAACGGGATACCGCGCGTCGCGGAAATGGTCGGGCACCCGTATGTTCCTGAAATCCCTGCCTGTCCACGCCACGCATGCTCCGTCATGATAGTGGGCGGGAGTGCAGCCGCCGCTTGTCACGCAGGAATCATACTGGGCCGCGGTGACTTCGTATTTATCAATTGCATAGCGGGAAAGCGTCACCGCGTGCCGGGGTGATTCATCCGGATCGCCGTTTTCGGCGCCCATTTCAAACGTTCCCGCCGGGACCGGTTCCATCTGGGCGAAAATCAAAATCGGACCGCAAAACGCCGCGATCAGAAAAAAACCTGCAACCTTATAATACCCGAATTGCGCCTTTGTAATGAAGAAAGCGGTCCAACGCATGCACTTCATTGCTTTACCGGTCAACCGCTTCCATGATCAAAATCGCGATCGCGAATGCCCCAAAGACACCAGCGACCACATAATTTCTGGTCCTGTTTTTGCGGGCTGTTTTTTCTTTTTCCGCTTTTTTAAACGCCGCGACCGAATCAAGATAGGCCTGTGTGAAAGGCAGGTTGAATGAAAGGGTATCGCATTTACTTTCCGCAACGGTGATGCGCCGGTCCTGCGCGGCCCGGTTGAATAGGTGAAGGCTGAGATTATAGTCGCCCGGTTTAAGCTTCGCGATTTCGCACGGGGTCTTGCCGGATTCCTTACCATCCATGAAGCATTGCGCTCCCGCGGGATCGCTTTTGACGAAAACGCTCCCCGGCCTAACAAGAAAAACGGCTATTTCTTCGGTGGCATGCGGCCTGACGACAACGCTTATTTTTTTCACAAAGTACCCTTTATTCTTCACGAGGATCGTATGCACGCCCGGTGCAATACTGTCGAGAAAAAGCGGCGCACTTCCCTGGATCGTACTATCCACAATGACCTGTGAGCTGTCGGGCCGGGAAGTTATATGAAGTTTTCCAAAGCCCGATTTGGCGGTGTCGGTTACAAGCGTATCTTTTTTAACAACAGACTTTGCGCTATCGGCCAAGACCTGGGGTTTTTGAGGCGCCTTGTCCGGGACTTGTGTCTGCGCCATGGAATTTAAGCAAAACAAAAATATAACGCACGTGTTTATTGAAATTATAATGGATTTTTTCATAAAAGCACCTTGTAAAAAAAATCTTTCTTATCGCAGAATTTGGGTTTAAGCGATATAAAATAATAAATCTTTTTCTTCAGCAAAATCAGAGTAATCTTTATAATCAAGTTAATCCTGGTTTAAAATACTATGCTGCAAATTAGAGGTGCAGTTATTTATGCTTCTTTAGAAGCGCACTTATTTATACTTCTGTTGAAATTCATGTGCCTACAAGTATTTTAAATTGGTCGATTGCACTATATTGACGCACATAAAGATTATTACATGAACCTATTTAAACTTCGCTTTAATTCCAAGTATTTTATTCCAATCATTCTGTCTTTCCTGTTAAACGCATTTTCCCAGACGCGCGATTCAACAAGCGCCCCTGCCTTGCCGATAAAACAACCGATAAAACCCACCATTTCCGATACTTCGGCGAAAAAACCCCTTGCTCGTGATACCGGGTCAATAAAAACCAAGCCGATCGATACGAGCGCAACCGCGAAAACCAAGGCCGCCACGGACACCGGCAAAAACAAGCTTACCGATACGGTTTACTATAGCGCCGAAGGCGGATATATCGATTACGATGTGGAAAACAAAACCATGCACCTGATCGGCAACGCAATGGTAAAGTACCAGAAAGTGACCCTCTTTGCCGATACCATCACCTACCACATCGATGACGCGCTGCTCTCCGCCACGGGCAGGCCGCAACTGGTCGAAACCGGCGATACGACGATCGGCGAGACCATGCTGTACAATATGAAAACCAGGCGCGGCCGCGTGCGGTACGCGAGTACGCACATGGACGACGCCTATTTCAACGGGCGGCAGATCATCAAATCGGACAAAAATGAGTTGTATGTCGATCAGGGAGACTATACGACGTGCGCTTTTCCGGACACGCCGCACTATTATTTTTCGGGAAAGAACATCAAGCTCGTCCCGGACGACAAGATCATCAGCAGGCCGGTCGTCTTATCAATCGGCGACGCGCCGGTGGCGTATCTTCCTTTTTTGATTTTTCCGATCAACAGAGACCGCAAGAGCGGCATTCTGACCCCGAGTTACGGGGGCCACCCGGAATCCGGCGGCTACATCGACAACCTGGGTTATTATTGGGTCCCCAATGATTACATAGACCTGCTCGGGTATTTCAGGATACAGGATTTTCAGCAGGTCGTTTTTAACGGGGCCACGAATTACAACGCCAAGTACCTCCTGAGCGGCGCCATCTCCGGCCGCTATACCTACGACGGCAATTTCGCCCAGCAAAGCCAGCAATGGTCTCTTGACTATTCGCACAACCAGAACATCACGCCCGACGGCAACCTGACCCTTTCCGGCAGAGGGAGCCTGGTAAGCAACAAGACCTTTTACCGGTATTTTTCGGAGGACTCCTCCGAGCTGCTCAACCAGGTCGTGACGTCAAACCTGTCGCTTGCCAAGCGGTTCGAGGGGATCAACGCAAGCGCCAACATCAACTGGAACCGCACTCAGAACCTTCACACCGATGAAATTTCCCAGGACCTTCCAAGCATTTCTTTTTCCCTTCCGTCACGGCCGATTTTTCCCTATACTCCGCCGGAGGAAACCGGCAACAGCCTCAAACCCGAGGAACCTCCGTGGTATACCAATTTCCAGTATTCGTATAATATAAACGGCCTTCAAAAAATCCATTCCACGCCCGGAGACACCTCCAATTATCAGCGGAAAGCCATTACGCAGGGCCTTAACCTGTCAGCTCCGCTCAAGGTATTAAAGTATTTCACCCTGAGCCCATATTTTTCTTCAAACGTATCGACCTTCGACTCCTGGCTAGACACCGCCGCCTACGATACCGTTCACGTAAGCGACACGACTTTCGATACCATAGCATCATCGAAGATCGTGCCTACGGATACGTTTCGAATCATCGACACAATTGCCACGCTCAACAATCAATCCTCCTTATACGACACGACCTTTAAACGCATCAAGCAAATCAACGTTCGCGGGATCCCGCAATACAGGTCCCATAACCAATGGACCAGTGATTATTCCTGGAACACGGGCACGAATTTTTCCACGATCCTCTATGGATTGTACGGTTTTAACTTTTTTAATTTCGCGGGAATCCGTCACCAACTCACGCCTACCATCGGCTATAATTTTACGCCTAAGCATGAGCTCGACAGAAAATATTATCCCATTGCGTCATACGATGGGCCACACGACCAAAGCCAAAAAATAACGTTGTCGCTTGACAACCAATTCCAGGGAAAAACCGTTTCACCTTCGGCTGTCGCGGGCGAAAAACCCAAGGAAAACAAGTTCCAGATCCTTTCCCTGGGGCTTTCCACGGCCTATGATTTCGAGGCAAAAACGCGCAAATGGTCCGACCTGAACATCACCGGGTCAACGTCGTACAATATCGTCCGGATAAGCGGCAATTACGACTTCTGGCTGTATGACCAGTCCGGCATGCTCAGCCGCCCGCTGCTTCGGAATTACAGTTTGAATTTGTCAACCAACACGCTGGCGGCCAAGGGCACGTTGTGGGAAGGCGACAAGATCGTTTTAAACGGCATCTATCCGAAGGACGACCTGCGGTATCACAACGCGGGCCCTCAGACATGGCAGGTAAGCATCAGCCCTTCGTACTCTTTTTCCGAATCGAGGAACACGCCGTCCGACGCGTTCGTCCCGCAAAAAAATTACAGCCTCAGCACGTCCGCCTCGTTGAATTTTACCAGGATCTGGTCAATGTCATGGAGCAGTTACTATAATTTCGTAACGAACCAGATGGTGGGACACAACTTCCATTTTGCCTGCGATCTGGAATGCTGGGACCTGAGGTTCGACTGGCAGCCGGGCGGTTCCTACAATGCCGGGTACTACTTTAAAATCAACATCAAGAAAATCCCGGAAATCTTCTGGGAGCAGCGGGGTTAGGTTCTGTAGGCGAATTATATACGCGTTTAGCGTAGATAATTACCCGTACAGAACCTTATCCACCTTGTGGGATAGAAACGGTAAATCCCGGCTATCCTGATCCTTGCCCTGCATTTACAAAGTATATCAGGTTTTCCAGTTCCACGGCGAGGTTGACGTTGTTAATGACGCACCGCGCGGGCGCTTTCAGCTCCGTGGGCGTGAAATTGAGGACGCCTTTTATTCCCGCATTGACCAAAATGTCAAGCGTTTGCTGCGCCGCGACGTCGGGAACGCACAGGATGGCGATTTTAATTTTGTTGCGCTCGATGAAGGTGGTTATTTGTTCCAGTGGTAAAACAGGAATCGCGTTTTTTTGAACGTGCTTCGCGGGGTCGATATCGAACGCCGCGACGATTTTTATACCCTCTTTTTCGAAATTCCGGTAGTTAAGCAGGGCAGATCCCAGTTGGCCGGCGCCCACAAGCACCACCTTCTGGATTTCATTTTTTCCCAATATGGCGTTGAGCCGGGTGATCAAATCGTCGATCTGGTAGCCGCCCCGTTTGTTTCCCGAAATCCCGAACAAGGAAAAATCTTTCCTCACCTGGGCCGAAGTGACTGCCACGGCATCGGCCAGGTATTCGGAAAATATTTTAACGAACCCGAGCTCCTTGAAGCGCATAAGGGCGTTTCGGTAGCGGGAGAGACGAAGTATGATTCTTTTACTGCCTATCATTTTTTTCCCGGCTCATCGTTATAGTTTACTACGGTCAAGCATTTTCAAACTTCAGCCCGCAATTGACGCATCCCGTGCATATTTTACCTTCATTCGAAAACCTGAACGCGCACCCGAACTCGGCGGCCCAGCCCGAATATTCGGCGAAGCAAATGCGGTTGCCGATTTTTCCCGCCAGGTGGTTCCGCTTGGATTGGACCAGCTTGTCGTACCAGGGACATTTTAAAATAATAATTTCAAATGACGTCTGCTCGCGAATTGTATTGAATTCAAACCCGTCAAGACCGAGCTTTGCCTCAAAGCACTCTTGCAGCGCGTCAAGCCCATTGTCTTTTCCGGCAAAGGACTTCATTTTCCTCGCCTGGATTTTGGGCATGACCTGCCATACCTTTTCGTCGATGTCCAGGGCCTTGTCGAACCCTTCGGCATCCTCGACCTTCATGAACCACAGGCCGTCGACGGCGGCGTAGCTTTTCCGGAGATACTCCGCGATCTGGTCGGGAGTCAGGCTTAACATTTGAGGTTTTTGCCGAATGAGCGCTCAAAAAGGTCCTCGATGGCCCGAATGCAGTCGTCGTTTAAATCCCGGGTGCCGGTGCCGCAAAAAGATTTCTCGTGGATCACCGGTTTGTCCATCATCCATTCCTCATGCCGCCACGTAAACCAAGCGCACCTGACTTTGTCATAAACATGGACGTTACGGTTAAAAAACTTCCCTAATTCCACGCCCCATCCGGTCCCGCCGGTAACGGTATTGTCGGCCTGGATAATTCCCACCGCAAACACCTGCAATCCGTTGTTTACCATGTGGAAAATGGCCTGAAACACGCGCTTGATCGCTTCGGACCGCGCGTATTGGCGGTGCATGTGGAGCGAAACCATTTCCATGCTTATATCGCCGCGCTTTAGCTCTTCATCGCCAAGCAGCACGACATTTTTTTCACGTTTGATAAAATGCCCGGCAAAGGAATACGTCACCTCTTTCAGGCCGTAGCGCTCCGCGCATTCGCCGAACAATGTTTCCGCGCCGACGTGCCCTCCTGAGTAAAGCGTACATTCTGACGGTTTTAACATGTTATTCCCTTTCGGTTATGAAAAATGATGATGATGGTTTCAAGGCAACTTCCCTTAAAATACCTATTTCGCTTACGGGGGCACCATTTCGTGATACTGTTAATCGTATCATGATGCGATAATCACATCACCAAACAGTTTAGTGATATGATTAACACATCATGTGGTTATTCCTGAAATTTTCTCCCATTCGGCATCTGGGCCGCGGCCCAGGCATTGTGGTGCAATGTCGCCCTTTATTAAAATAACCTTTGTGTTTCAGGTTTTAAACGGCTTTCTAAATTTCTGCGTCGCCGCCAATAATTTCATTCGTTCCGGTTTATTTCCCACCAACGTTCCATGCATGTTTGCTGGCGACTCACAAAATGTTTTCAATCCAAATCGGCTTTGGCCGGAATGGGGGAGAAGCGCGCCGAGGATGCCATGTGTAATGCCAGAAACGAATGGTCAGAAGTTCTTCAATCTTTTATCACCTGATTTGAATCAGGCTTTACACATGGCTGCCTCGGACCAGCGTAAACAATATACTTAATTCCCGCTTGCAAACTTCGTGCGTTGGTTGCTGTAGGCCAACTGCCCACCTTAGTGTTCTTTTCCGCCACGGTTATCAGGATTCCATAATTCATGGCGCACTCTTCCGCGCACATGTATGCGCGATTTTGTTTATTCCTTTACTTCGGTATAATCTTAGCTCTTGTTATTGGGACATGACCAGCATGCTTTTTCTCAAACCAATCGTTAAAAATATCCATTCTTAGCCCTGCTGGTTGAACCCATTGATCTGTCTTGAAATATTTCCAAACATATTCTTTAAGGAAACCCTCTTGTAGAATTGAAGAAATGTCGTCAAGGTAAGCATTGTCACCATATAACATTCTATCTTTTTGTATAGCCCAAATATCAGCCATTTTATAGCGGGCTTCATATTCTTCTTCGAAAATGTATCTGTAATGTGTCTCTGAAGGAAAGGCTTTAAAAAACTTATCATCAATCCATCCCGCACGTGTTGCTGCGTAATCTAGCCAAGCTACCATTTCACCTCTAGTAAGCCCACTGTCAAGCACAATAGTTGTGCCGTTATTGGTTTCCATAGAGATGCTTTTTCGCGCGGTACTACTTGCACAACCAAATAAAAGGAAGCTTGCAATGATAAATAACAAAAGCTGTTTCACCTTAATATCTCCTGAATTGTTAAAGGTGATCATGGATTTTATAGAAACACCTTAAAAGTATTTCGCCGCCCCAAAGGAAGCGGCAGGACCAGTTCGTTCCGTATAGCATCGCCCATTATTCTCTTAACACTTTCAATAAGCCCTCCCCAATCAATGAATCTATGCATTGATTAAATATTTTCGGAATTATATTCTCCGATGTTTTTCCCGGTTTCATGAGATTTGCATTTTCCTCAATCTCGCCCTTTTCAACTTTTTCGAACAATTTAGCCCTGTTTAAATCTTCTACCCACAATTTGATATTCCAAGATATATCGACGTGCATCATGGTTTCCGCTTTAAAGTCATTTATTTCAACAAATAGCAATTTTCGAATATCTTTTCCCTTCAGGTAATTTTCAATTTCCATAGGAGCTGGTCGGTTTCTCTTATAAAAATCTATTGGGATATTTTTATTAAAAAGCTTTTCTTGAATCGCCTTGGAAACACAGATTCCCAACGCCACGCTATCCTTTACGTTCACGTCAAACTTATTAAAATGACCGACGATAAGATACCCAATATACGAAGGCGATTTTTCAACGACTTCTTTTCTATTATCGTAAGCTTGAACCAATAAAATGTTGTTTTTAGGGTTATTTTTAATGTCCGTTGCACCGGTTTTTAGATCAATAAAAAGGCCGGGAGCATAACAACCGGATAATAAGGTTAAAATAATAATGGAGAAAAAATTTATAAATACCGACGTCATGTTTTATTATTTGGTGGAAATTTCAACCGCAGGCCTATTCTTATTATTTTACTTTACTTAATATTAATTCGGCATTCGCTAAAAGCAAGTTAATTCTTGGAGTAGAAGTGATCTAATTTACTTTTTGATCCAATATTCTTCATTTATTGTTCTTGACACTATCTTTATTCCAAAGATTCTGTCGGTATTACCGATAAAACACCCTAAAGTGTAAATGCCGGGAAAGCATATACTATAATTCATTGGAGATCGAATAGTATTCCCGTCATCTGAAAGCACCTGAACGGTCACCGTATCGGTATGGACAAGACTAAACCGAATTGAAATAGTATCTACTGATGAATAACATGGCTCTAATACGACACCACTTCTGTTAAGATCGGCCATCTGTTGCAATTCCTGGTTGCTGATGAAATTTGAATCGGAAGCTAAAGGGCATTGACCAACAGTAATCGCGTTCTTTTCATGGGTCGAAGGATTATTGCACCCCACATGTATTACAATCATGACCAGAATTACCGTTAAAATTGGCTTCATAATTATTTCATTTACACAATACGAATGCATCTTGTTCGGCCTCGCGTTTTATACATCGATATTACCCTTATTATTACCCTTATGCCATTGCGCGCTGACTCCCCGGCCTTTGGCTTTTATCTTTCCGGCGATCTTCAAATCTTTCAAAACTTTACGAATCATATCATAACTTACCTCAGGGCATTTCTCCTGCACTTGCGACAAAGAGAACCCGCTCGGTAATTTACGGATCTGCTCGATAACCAATGCGGTCTTGTCGCGGGCGCAGGATGCGCCGATATCATAAGGCATTCTATTGCATGATTTGGACGTTTTGCCGTTGACATTACATCGAATATGATGTATTATAATAAGGTGGATACCAAACCTTTGAAATGGCATGTTATTTATTACGAAGAAATCAACAAGGCGAAATTGCTTCGCGCTGATTTTCTTAGGCGTTTTAATGAACAATCGTTGAGGAGAACAATAAATGAAAACACTTAAATCGCATCTCAAAGAATCTCTCAAGAATGAGAAGTTCAAGGAATTGTTTGAAGATGAGAAAGAACTTCTTGATGTATCTTTGCAGTTGCAGGAAGAACGCAAGAGTGCAGGTCTTAGCCAGAAAGAGCTTGCTGAAGCTGCCCATTTGACACAACAACAGGTTTCGAAGGTTGAAAACGGGACAAACTGTAATATCATAACTTATCTCAAAGCAAGTCGTGCGGTTGGCTTAAGACTGAATTTGGCTCGATCTCATGGACGAAGGCATTTCGCAAAAGTATAATTTTCATTTTATCTCATTTCTGCCCCGTATGACGCGGGGCTTTTCCTCGCCCCCAAACTATAAATTGTTCCCGAGCGGAAATTACCGCTATATGCTTTTATTTCTCCGCCATGTTCGGAATAAACGGTTAATTTCCATTCTTCGACAGGTTCAGGGCGAACAGGTAATTTTACTTTACTTAATATCAATTCGGCATTCGCTAAAAGCAAGGAGAAAATCGAAATAAAGGATGCCCTTCGACAGGCTTAGGGAACAATCAATCGGTAATTTTACAGATACCGGCCTATTCTTCATCATTTTTCTCACTTATCCTTTTTACCTCTTTACCTAAAACCGGCGGCAAATAATTCTCACCTGTCACCACTTTTCGTCCTGTCTTTTCTTCCAGTTCCAGCCGTGCTTTCTTGGCAATCCCGCCGCCTTTTTTTCCTGCGATTTCGTTTTCCGGCATACCAGTCGCCTCCATAGTTTCCGCGATCTGGCGCGTGGACAGCTCGGCAAGTGCCGTAAAGATGAGCTCGGCTTCGCTCATGTGGTCGCGAAGGTTCTGCGTCTTTAGGCCTTTAATGGCTTTATGGGTCTTTATCGTTAGGCCCGACCATTCATGATGGATAATATTGGTAAGAATTGCATACTCTTCCTCTTTTGTAATTTCATGGTTTTTCCAGTAATCGGTCAGCTTATTTCTGGTTTCCTGGCCCATCATCCGCTGCTGGATCCACTTTTCGCTTCTGCCGTGCTGCTGCCAGTATTCGCGGGCACGGTCGAGCGACCTGGCAGGGTCCGCCATGTCCTGCATTCGCTCATAACCCACTTTTGCAAGCCAGAGCTTTATCGGCTCAGCCTTTGGACTTGGTACGGATTGGATCAGTCGAAGCAGCGTTTCTGGGTCAGCTACATCAGTAAGGTAGCTTTTACCATCCGCGGCTGGTAATTTCAGTCGGTTACATTTTGTAACCGACTCACTACCTTCCTTTTTTAGTCGGTTTTTCAGCACCTTCCAATAGTTCCGTGCAGCCTGATAGTCGGGCTGCTGAATGAGAACTTGGAGAATATCCACTACCGAAAAAAACCACGTTTCCGTTTTCTCGTCGTAATGCCGACGAATTTTATGTCCTTCAAAAACGGCCAAAGAGTTTGTCATAGGCATCCTTTTAAATGGCAAGTTCGGAATAAACGGGTTAATTTCCATCCTTCGACAGGTTCAGGACGAACCGGTAATTTTACTTTACTTAATATCAATTCGGCATTCGCTAAAAGCAAGAATAAAATCGGCAATTGAGGAGGTAAGTAAATACACCCGTTCATAACCAAACCCATACAGCAAATGGTAACTCCCATAAAAGCGCCATTTGTTCCTTTGCTTTAGCTGTATGGATCTGGTATTTTTAAAGATCCATGAAAGTCATCGATTTCCATACCCATATTTTTCCCGACAATCTCGCGCAGCGCGCCATTGACGCTCTCAAGCAACACTCGCCGGAATCCATGGCATATACCGACGGCACGCTTGCGGGCCTTAAAAAATCCATGCGGCAAAGCGGCGTCTTCCGCTCCGTTCTGCTTCCCATAGCCACGAAGCCCGCACAGGTAAGAACGATCAATGAATCCTGCAAATCCTTGATGTCCGACGATTGCGTGCCTTTCGGGACGCTCCACCCGGAATCAAAGGATTTTGAGGACGAAATCGCCCTGCTTTCGTCCTTTCATGTCAAGGGAATAAAATTCCACCCCGAATACCAGGATTTCTTTATTGACAATCCGCGTCTTTTTCCCATATACGACGCGCTTCAGTCTTCGGCGATGATCGTTGTTTTCCACGCGGGAAAGGACCCCGGGCCGTTCACGTGCGACCATGCGCTGCCGCCCGCGATCGCGGCAGTCCATCGGAATTTTCCCCGGCTTATCATGGTCGCCGCGCACATGGGCGGGTGGAAGGTATGGGACGACGTTGAGAAACACCTCGTTGGGTTGCCTATATATTTCGACACGGCGGCGGTGCGGGAATTCATGGCCCCCGAAGAATTCATTCGGTTTGTAAGACAGCATGGCTCCCACCGCGTCCTGTTCGGCACGGATTCACCGTGGTTCGATCAGGCCGAGGACATTCGATGGATCGATTCCATGAAATTGACACAAGAGGAAAAAGACCGGATTTTCTTTAAAAATGCCGAGGAACTACTTGAAGGATGAATTAACCTATTGATAGCCGGTCAGGTATTTCCTCCGCACCGGGGACCCCTCAAAGCCTCCCTATGGTGCTTGAGGAAACACCCGACCGACTATAACTGACAAACAATAAATGCGATTCGGGAAATTATGGAAACACAAAACAATAATACTCACATGGAACTTCTGTCGGGCGACGAGGCGGTGGCGAGGGGCGCATGGGAAGCGGGCCTGCGGGTGGCCTGCGCATATCCCGGAACGCCGTCCACCGAAATACTCGAAACAATCGCCGGGTTCGAAGGCGTTGACGCCCAGTGGTCGGTCAACGAAAAGGTGGCGTTTGAAGTTGCGCTTGGTTCGTCGATCGCCGGCGGCAGGAGCCTCTACGCGTCAAAGCACGTAGGCCTCAACGTTGCCATGGACCCGCTCATGACCGCCTCCTATACCGGCGTCAATGCGGGCTTTGTCGCAGTCGTATGCGACGATCCCGGGCTTGCCTCGTCGCAGAACGAGCAGGACACGCGCTGGGTCGGCATGTACGCCAAGCTCCCGGTCATAGAGCCCGCCAGCCCCGCCGAAGCGTACCTGTTCATCAAGGAGGCATTTGCGATAAGCGAGCAGTTCGATACGCCGGTCATGTTCCGCATGAACACGCGCGTGGCGCATACAAAGGAGAACGTGAATGTCGGCCCGCGACAGGAAATCGCGCTGCGTGCCTTTGCCACCGACATCCCCAAATACGTGATGGTGCCGCGAAACGCCTATCGAAAGCATATCCTTATCGAGAAACGCCTCGTACAGCTTGCAAAGCTGTCCGAAACAACCCCGCTTAATAGAATTGAAAAAGGAACCCCGAAGCTTGGGTTCATCACATCGGGCATTCCCTACCAGTATCTCAAGGAAAATTATCCCGACGCATCGTACCTCAAACTGGGCTTTACCTATCCCTTCTGCGATAAAAAGATCGCCCATTTTGCCCGGAGCGTCAAGGACCTTGTGGTCGTGGAAGAGCTCGACCCGATCATCGAGGAGCACGTAAAAATGCTCGGCATCAAGGCCCGCGCGAAAAACGCCACGTTCAGGATTGGCGAACTTTTGCCGGAACACATGCCGCTCATTTACAAGGGCGCATCAAAAAAAGAACCCGCCTCGACCGCGCGCAAGCCGGTACTCTGCCCCGGATGTCCGCACCGGTTCGTGTTTTCGGTGCTCAAGCGCAACAAGGCGATCGTGACCGGCGACATCGGCTGCTATACCCTTGCCGCCACCCCGCCCATGTCGGCGCTCCACACCTGCCTGTGCATGGGCTCTTCGATCACGCTCCACGAAGGGTTCAGGCGCGTCATGCCCGATGCCAAAGTCGTGGGCGTGCTGGGCGATTCCACCTTCGTGCACTCCGGCATCACCGGACTCATCAACGCGGCGTACAACAAGATGACGGGTCTCATTATAATACTCGACAATTCCACAACAGCCATGACCGGCGGGCAAAACCATCCGGCCACTGGCAAAACCATCCGCGACGAGGCCACCACGCAACTGTCCTTGGAAAATATCTGCACGGCGTGCGGCGTTGACAATGTCGATGTGATCGACCCGAAGAACATCAAACAGCTCGACGCCCTGGTCAAGCGGCGGCTTGCCGAAAACGCCCTTTCCGTCATCGTGGCGCGGCGTCCGTGCAAGCTCATCGACCGCGAGAAACTGCCCATGCCGCAGTACGACCGGGTCAAATGCAAGACGTGCGGACTGTGTTTCAATCTCGACTGCCCAGCGCTTGTCAAAACGGATGACGGATACGTGGAGATCGACAAGGCGCTCTGCGCGGGTTGTTATTTGTGCGCGGAAACCTGCCCCGCCGACGCGCTTATTCCTTCCGTCAAAGGACCATCGCTATGAACAAAAAGAAGCGGAAACAAAAGCCGGTTGATAAAATATTAAATGTCCTGTTCTGCGGCACCGGCGGGCAGGGCGTGCTCACGGCAGCGGAAATCTGCGCTTTGGCGGCCATGAATTCGGGATATCACGTAAAAAAATCGGAAGTGCACGGCATGGCGCAGCGCGGCGGCTCGGTAGAATCGCACATCAGGTTCGGTACGCGTATTTTTTCCCCGCTCATACAGCCTTTGCAGGCGGACTATATCGTCTGCTTTCACGAAGGCGAGGGCCGGCGCCTTAACGGTTATCTTAAAAAAGGCGGCCTGTCGTTTCTCAGGTTTATAAAAGACCCACTTTTTCAGCCCACGGACAAGCGGTTTTTCAATACCTACTATCTGGGCATTCTTAGCGCCTTTCTTCCCATGCCCGAAGAGGCCTGGCGCGCGGCGCTCACAAAGCAGCTCAAGCGCGCGCTTGTGGAAAACGAGCAGGCCTTCGGCGCCGGAAGGGAAGCGGGATTTATGGCATTGGAAAAACAGGAAAAATAAGGCCATGCAGATTTCTTTTCTGGACAAAGCCGCCGAAACCATGGACAGGACATTCCTTGAGGGAATGCAGCTTATGCTTTTGCGGGAAACCGTTGACAGGACGCTCAACACGGAATTCTATAAAGACAAACTTGAAAAGGCGGGCATTTTTTCCGGGCACGACATTAAAAGCCTGCTTGACCTGCAGCGCCTGCCGTTTACCACGAAAAACGATTTGCGGGACGCGTATCCGCGCAAGCACCTCGCCGTGCCCATGGAAAGCATTGTGCGTATCCACATGTCCAGCGGCACCACGGGCATCCCGACGGTCATTTACCACACGCAGGAAGACATCGACGACTGGACGCGCCTTGTGGCGAGATCAGTTGTGTGCACGGGCTGCGGCAGGGGCGATATTTTCCAGAACATGATGACGTACGGCCTCTTTACCGGTGGTCTCGGGCTCCATTACGGGGCGGAAAAAGCGGGCCTGACCGTGATCCCGGCGAGCTCCGGCAACACAAAACGCCAGCTCTGGCTCATGAAGGAATTCGGCACCACCGTCGTGCACGCGACGCCAAGCTACATGCTCCATATTTATTCCGAACTTGTCAAAGAGGGCGCCGGGACTGACGGGCTTCGCCTGAAAAAAGCATTCCTCGGCGCGGAGCCGTATTCCGAGAACACGCGAAAAAAGATCGAAGGGCTGCTTAACATCGACGCGTACAATTCTTACGGCTTAAGCGAGATGAACGGGCCCGGCGTTGCCTTCGAGTGCGTGTACAAATGCGGCATGCACGTATGGGAAGACTCCTACATAGTCGAAGTGGTCGATCCCGACACGCTTGAACCGTGCAGGGACGGCGAAGAGGGAGAGCTGGTTTTCACTACGCTCAAACGCGCGGCAACGCCGCTACTGCGGTACCGCACCCGCGATCTGTCGAAAATCTTCGACGGCCCCTGTGCCTGCGGCCGCACGCACCGCCGCATCGATCGCATCAAGGCCCGAACCGACGACATGCTCATCATCAACGGCGTCAACGTGTTCCCGTCGCAGATCGAGGAAGCGCTCATGAAAATGCCGGAAATGGGGGCCAACTACCAGATCGTCGTCGACAAAAAGGAATCGCTCGACAGGGTCACCATCAAGACCGAAGTGAACTCGCGTTTGTTCAAGGACGACATGCGCGACCTCGAGGCCCTGCAAAAGCGCATTAGGGAAAACATTAAATCCGCGCTCCTCATCAGCCCCGTCATCGAGCTCCACGAACCGGGCATGCTTCCGGTCTATGAAGGAAAAGCCAAACGGGTGTTCGACAACAGGCCCGCACAGTAGCTTCAATTAGTGATTATTTTCATTTAATCCCGATTTACAATTTATTATATTTTCTGTTCTTTACATATTGAAGAAAAACGTTAATCCGTTCACCTGTCACATTTTCATCACCATTTTTTCTAAAGGGAGGCTTTATGCGTTTTTTATGTTCTATCATATGCGTACTTGGCATGGGCATGGCCGTTTACGCCGCTGACACCACGTCGGCCGCACCCGCACCGGCTCCCGCCGCTGAAACACCGGCGCCGGCGCCGAAACCTGCACCGGCCGCAATTGCGCCCGCGCCTTTAGTTACCTGGTCGGGCCTGGCCATGCTGAGGCTTCGTGATGAAATTATTTCTAATAATTTAAAAAACGGAACAGATCAGGAGAATGCGAATTTTTCATATCAGATCGCCTATCATTTCGGCGCAAAAATAAAGCCGAATGACCAACTGTGCCTGGGGTTCGACATCGGCAACGATTGGTATGCGACTGAACTTGTTACAGGAATTCCCGGCAATTATTGGCAAAAAAGAGACCCTTATACACCGTGGTTCGACCTTGCCTATGCCCAATGGGACCCCGGATATTTACATGTGGTGGCAGGTATAATCCCGGTAAAAGGATCGGCGCTCATGGACCTTTTGGGCGTTTCAATTTTCTTTAATAAAAGTTACCACAACGCAGCCCATATACCCTGGGGCGTGGTGACCAATTTCGGCCAGACCGGACTGCGCCTGGGCGCGCCCATTTTAAAAGATGACTTCAAGCTGGGCATTGATCTTACCTCGGCTACCATTGAATACCGATTCATCGGCGCTGGCATTGACACCATGCTTTACAACTCGCCCGCCACGGAGTTTCTCCTGGAAGTTCCGATGAGCGTGGCGGGGCTTTCAATCAAGCCACAATCGTTTTTAATCCCCAACCGAAGTTTCAATGCCGCCACCAAAAAAAGTGATATGGAATTCGGAGTAGGAATCGACCTCGGCTACAAAGTCAGCGACCAATTTAATTTAAGGGCTGGTTTCGGTTATGCTCACAACTCGAATAACAACTCCAAAGTTATTGGCGACACATCCGTTGCCTTCGACCGCGCCGGCACGAATTCCAACATCGGGACTACATTAGTCTTGGGACCGGGCAAACTCGATGTTGATTTCAACGTGAGTACTGAAACGAACGCCAAGGACACCACAGTAAAGGATTGGTATCCATTCGCAGATCTTAAGTACGGATGGGCGGTCAATAAAAACTTCGTGATCATGCCCAGATGCCGGTTCTTCATCACGGTACCCCATGTCACGTACAATACAAGATCAACTATCAGGCCTGAAATTATTCTAGCGGGTTCGATTTAATTGAAATAATTTTGCCGGTAGAGACGCAACGCCGTTGCGTCTCTACAATTTTCTTTTGTCAATAACCAGCGGTTGTTTTTTACCCCTTGACTCGGCCTGCAGCGAGCTTTCCTCCATGAAGGTTATTTTCGGGCATACCCCGAGCGCCTCTTCGATACGCTGGGCCATGCGTTTGCGGAGGTTTTCCAGGGTCTTTATTTCGTCGATGAAGTCGCTTTCCGAAGAAACGGCCACGTCGATTTCCAGGGTGTCTTCGTCGGCTGTCCTGTCAAGAACGATCCTGCACAGCGGGGAAAGGCCGGTAACGCCGACCACGGTTTCGAAGATTTGCGCGGGAAATATCTTCGCGCCCTGGACCATGATCATGTCGTCGGTGCGTCCCGCGACCCTGCTCATCCGCACGAACGTCCTGCCGCACTCGCACATGCCCGGCATGAGGCTTGCGCGGTCGCCGGTGCGGTAGCGGATAAGCGGGAACGCCTCCTTGGTGATGGTGGTAAACACCAACTCGCCCTCGTAACCCACGGCCACCGGCTTGAGCGTGGCCGGATCGATGACCTCGACGATAAAGTGGTCCTCGTTGACATGGAGGCCGCTGCGCTTCTCGCATTCGCCCGATACGCCGGGTCCCATTATCTCGCTCATGCCGTAGCTGTCGAACGCCGTGATCCCGAAGGTTTCCTCGATTTCCCTGCGCACGTTTTCGCTCCACGGCTCCGACCCGAAAATGCCGCGCTTGAGGAACATTTTTTCGGGCCGTATTCCCATGGACGTCATGGTCCTTGCCAAGGCAAGCGCGCTTGACGGAGCACATATGAGCGCCGAGGTCTTGAAATCCTTCATGATGGTCACCTGGTCGCGCATGTTGCCGTGCGTGGACGCCGGGATCACCGACGCGCCGATCTTTTCCGCGCCGAAATGATAGCCCAGGCCCCCGGTAAACAGTGAATACGAAAACCCTATCTGCACCACGTCGTGCTCGGTAATGCCCGCCCATGAAAGCTGGCGCGCCACGAGCTCCGACCAGTGGAGGATGTCGTTCTTGGAATAGCCCACCACGATCGGCTTGCCCGTGGTGCCGGAGCTTGCGTGGATGCGCACCACGTCGCGCAGGGGCAAGGCGAACATGTCGTAGGGGTAGCTTACGCGGAGGTCTTCCTTTGTTGTAAAGGGAAGCTCCCGCAGGTCGCCCATCGACCTGACGCTTTCGGGCGAGATCTTCCGCGCATCGAGCGCGTGCTTGTAGAACGCCACGTTGCGCGACACCCGGTTGAGCGTGGTTTGCAGCCGTTCGATCTGCAATTGCGCCAGGTCGTCGCGCGCAATCGTTTCAAAGCGGCGATTGTCAGTCATAATAACCTTCTTTCTTCATTCATTGATCCTCCGGTAATCCTTTCCCAGATACGCCCGTTGCACGTCGGTATTGTTGAGCAGCTCCCGGGCCGTTCCCTCAAGCACCACCGCGCCCGTCTCCAGAACATACCCGCGGTCGGCAATGCCCAGCACTGCCTTTGAATTCTGCTCCACCACGAGCACTGTACAGCCCGCGTCACGCAAGGAGGCGATGGTAGCAAGGATTTCCTTGACCACCAGCGGCGCGAGGCCCATCGACGGCTCGTCGAGCATGATAAACGTTGGTTTTGCCATGAGCGCGCGGCCGATGGCGAGCATCTGCTGCTCACCTCCCGACAGCGTCCCCGCAAGCTGCGCGCTACGTTGTTTGAGGATGGGGAACAGGCCGTACACGCGCTGCATGTCGGCCTTGATTGACGCGTGTCTGCGCAGCCGGGAATACGCGCCGAGCAGCAGGTTTTCCTGTACCGTCATGGGCGCGAAAAGCCGGCGTCCTTCGGGAACGAGCGCGCACCCGCGCGAAACCACGTTGTGCGCGGCTATGCCGGAAAGGGACGCCCCGGAAAAAAAGATTTCTCCGGACCAGGGCCGTACGACCCCGGCGATGGTATTAAGCAAAGTGGTTTTTCCGGCCCCGTTGGCCCCGATGATGCCCACGATTTCGCCGGAATTGACATGAAGGGAAACGCCCTTGAGCACGCGCAGCTTGCCGTATCCGGCATCGAGGCTCCTTATTTTAAGCATTGTCGTCCCCCAGATATACGCGGACCACTTCGGGGTTTTTCTGGATTTCACGGGGTTTTCCCTCAGCGATCATCCGGCCAAACGACAGCACGGTGATTTCGTCCGACACGTCCATGACCAGCGACATGTCGTGCTCGACCAGCAAAACGGTGACGCCCCTGCCGCGGATGCGGCGGATGGTGTCGCCGAGCTTTTCGGTTTCCTGCATGTTAAGGCCTGCCGCGGGCTCGTCGAGCAGGAGCAACGCGGGTTCGCCCGCCAGCGCGCGGGCGAGTTCCACATGACGCTGCTGGCCGAATGCAAGGCTCATCGCGTCGGCCTGCGCCAGGTGCGCGATACCTAGCATGTCAAGCATCGCATGCGAACGCTCGCGCACTTCCTTGTCTTCGGCGCGCGAACGGGGAAGGCCGAAAATCCCGGCCAGCATCCCCACCTTGCTTTTTACGTGCCTTCCCACCATGACATTTTCGAGCACGTTCATTTTCGCGAAGAGCTTTATATTCTGGAACGTCCGTAGTATGCCGCACGCGGCGATTTTATGAGGAGGAAAGGCATGGATCGGCTTGCCGCTAAATACGATCGTCCCCGAATCCGACCGCAACGCGCCTGAAATAAGATTGAACAGCGTTGTCTTTCCCGCGCCGTTAGGGCCAATCAGTCCCCGTATCGCGCCCTGCTCCACCGAAAAGCTGACGTCATTGACCGCGTGCAATCCGCCGAACCGGCGGTTAAGATGGGATATTTCTAAAAGAGGCATTGGTTTCATCATCCCTTGGCCTTGACTTTGTCTTTTTTCAACCAATCCATTTTCATCAGAATCCCGTTCGGCGCGAAAAGCATGACGAGTACGAGAATGCCGCCAAAAACCGCCTCGTCGTACGAACCAAAGTACCCGCGCAGCGACAGGAACCCCAGCACGACGCTCGCCAGTATCGCCCCCCACAGGTTTGCCATTCCGCCCACGGCAACGATGGCCACGTAACGAACCGATTTCATGATCGACGCTTCGGAAGGACCGATGCCGCCGTTGTAATGTGTGAGGAAAATCCCCGCGATCGACGCGAACACCGCGCTTATGATAAAGAGGCTGAGCTTGTAATGCGCCGTGTCGACGCCCATGGCCGCCGCCGCCTCCTCGTTGCCGTGAATGGAGCGCAGCGCGCGGCCGGCCCTGGAATTGATCAGGTTCAGCATGAGCAATGCGGCCAGAAGCACAAGAAACCAGGCGATATAGTAATTCGGAATGCGCGCCGCAATGCTTCCGGTCACGCTCAGTCCGGGAACAAGCGTAAATTCGGGAACGCCCGAAATGCCGTCGGCGCCCCCGAACACCTTGGCGCCGAGCACGATCTTATAAATGATCGAACCGAACCCAAGCGTGGCCATCGCAAGGTAATGTCCTTTGAGGCGCAGAACGGGTACGCCAATGAGGTAGGCTATAACGATGGTGATGAGGACGGCCGCGATAAAAGCCACCCACGGATTAAGCCTCGCGATGTCGGCGCCGTAAGGATCTTTACCGAGCGCGATACACCCCGCCTTGACCATGAAGCGGCCAAGCCCGGCATGGACCGTGGCTGAAAAGTCGGCCGTGGTAAGCGCGGCCGAAATGTAGCCGCCGATGGCAAAGAACCCCGCGTGTCCCATGGAAATCTGGCCCGCGTATCCCATAAGCATGCACAGGCCCACGACCACGATCGTGTAGTATGCCGCCATCGTAAGTTGCGTGAGATAGAAGGTCTGGCCGGTAGTGGTCACCAGAAGCTGCATCGCAACGACAAGCGCGGTTAGTATAAAAAGCGGGACATATTGTTTGACGTTCATTTTTTCAGAATTCCTTGAGCGCGCCCGCCGCCCTGTTTCCAAACAGCCCAGACGGCCTGAAAAACAGAATTGCCAGGAGTACGCCGATGGCGACAACGTCCTTATAGGCCACCGGCAGTATGCTGATGCTCAGCGCCTCGATGATCCCCAGAAGCAGGCCGGCTGCCACCGCGGCGGTGCTGTTGCCGAGGCCGCCCAGTATCGCAACAGTAAACCCTTTGATGGCGAGCGGCGTGCCGCACTCATAGTGCGTCTGGGTAAGCGGCGAAATCACGCACCCGGCGAGCCCGCCGATCGCCGCGCTTAACATAAAGGAAAACGTCACCATGTTTTTCGCGTTGATGCCGCACAGCATGGCCGCCACGCGGTTTGCGGAACAGGCGCGCATGGAGCGGCCGGCAAGGGTGTACCGGAAAAACAGCGTCAGGAAAACCACCATTGCGCCGCATACCCCCAGCACCCACAGCACCTGCGGCGATATATGCGCGCCGAAAATAGAAATCGATGAACATTCGTTACCCGTGAAATACCGCAAGGCCCGCACTTTTTCGTCCCAGATATGCAGCGCAGCCTCCTTAAGCAGGATGGAAACGCCGATCGTGATGATGATCATGCGAAGGACCGATGGGTGTTTGAGCCAGCGGATGAAAACCAACTCGACAAGGCCTCCCACCATGGAGGTGATGACCACCGCGCACGCGACGGCAAGGGGAAGCGGCATGAACGCTGAAAACGTAATGGCGGTCATCCCGCCCAGCATCACGAATTCACCCTGTGCAAAGTTGATGATTCCTGTCGCGTTGTAAATGATGTTGAACCCGATGGCGACTATCGCGTAGATGCTGCCGCTGGTGATGCCGGAGAGAAGATATTGAAGGACGAGTTCGAAGGACATTCCGGGCTCCGACAAAGGTACGAAAAAAATTCCCCTCCCGGACCTGGGAGGGGAAAAGGAAATTCAGAATAAAGCGTGACCGTTAATTTGTGTACGGTACGAACTTGCCGCCCTTGACCGTCAGCATTTCGAATGCGTTGATGTCAAGACCATTGTGGTCCGTGGGCGAAAAATTGAAAATGCCCGCGGTCCCCACGAAACCTTTCAGGTTCTCCAGCGCCTCACGGACTTTTTCCTTGTCTGTGCCAGCGGTTTCGATCGCCTTTTCAAGGAGCGTTATCGCGTCATAGGCATGGCCACCGAACGTACTAACGTCTTCCTTGTATTTTGCCTCATAATCGGCCTTGTATTTTTCCAGAAGCGCCTTCTGGGGATTTTCCTTCGCGAGAACATCGGCGACCAACAACCTGCCCGCAGGGAAAATAATGCCTTCCGCGGCCTCGCCGGCGGCCTGGACATACTTGATATTGCCGAAACCGTGGCTCTGGAACAGGGGCATTTTGAGACCGAGCTGCTTCATGTTTTTAGCGAGGATCGCCTGCGCCGGTTCGATTGACCAGTTGACAATGGCGCCGACGTTGGCGGCCTTGACTTTGGTGAGCACGCCGGTGAGGTCGGTGGCGTCTTTTTCATACGCTTCGCTGATCGCTATGGCGATCTTGTATTCGGGGGCGATCTTTTCGAGCTGTTCCTTGCCGGCCTTGCCAAAACCCGTGTTGCTCGACGTAACGGCGATCTTGTCGATTTTCATTTTCTGCAGGGCCATGAAAATTTTCCGCGCCGCGTCGCTGTCTTTCTGGGGCGTCTTGAACACCCATTTGGCCAGCGGATTGACGATGACTTCGGCCGCCGCGCAGGAGACGAGGAGCGTCTTGCTTGCGTCGCACAGCGCCTTTATCTGCATGGTCTCGCCGCTGGTGGATGGGCCGATGATGGCAAATACTTTTTCTTCTTCAATCAGCTGTTTGGCAAAGGAAACCGCCTTCTCCGGGGAGCCCTGCGAGTCCTTTATGATAAGCAGGAGCTTCTCGCCTTTGATGCCGCCTTTCGCATTGATTTCGTCGACAAGCATCCGGGCGGTTTTTTCTTCCGGGGCGCCCAAGTTCGCCGCGGGGCCCGTGACGGCGAAAATAGCGCCGATTTTAATGGGTTCCGAAGCTTTTGCCGGCACGGGCGCCGGAGCCGGGGCCGTCTTAACGTCTTTTGCATCTTTGGCCGCGAAAGACAAACCGCACATCATCACAATCATTACGGCAACGACCGCCGCCCACAAACGTTTGGCCATACTCCGCCTCCTTTTAAGTGTAGGGTGAGAAAAAGGTCCCAATCAAATCTTCCTGACTTCCTCATCGGTCAACAACTTATACCCTTTCTTTGCGAACACTTCTATCGCTTTGTCCACGTTTTCGATCCGTAAAAACAGTATGGCCTTGTTGGAATATTGCTCCACGAACGAGTAGGTGTATTCGATGTTGAGCGCGTTCTTGTCGCACATGTCCATGATGTCGTAGAAAATACCTTCGCGGTCGTCGATTTCAACCGCGATCACGGTGTTTATCTTGACCGTAAAGCCCGCCTTTTTAAGCACGTCGTTTGCCAGCTCGGGTTTGCTGACGATCATGCGCAGGATGCCGAAGTCGGATGTGTCGGCGATGGTAAGCGCGCGGATATTGATCTTGTTTTCCCTGAGTACGAGTGCGACATTCGCAAGCCTGCCGGGCTTGTTTTCGAGAAATACGGAAATCTGCTGTATTTTCATGGGACGTCTCCTTTACCTTAAATGACGCGTTTGTCGATGACCCTTTTTGCCTTGCCCTCGCTGCGGGCGATGGATTTGGGCTCCACGAGCTTGACTTTGGTGCTGATGAGCAGGGCCTCGTGCAGCTCTTTTTCGATCTGCTTTTCCCGGCGCTCGAGGTTCTTGATTTCATCGGAGAAAATGGCCTCGCCCACCTCGACCTGCACCTCAAGATAATCGAGGTTGTCCCGCCGCTCCACGATAAGCTGGTAATGCGGCTCAACACCCTCGATCCTGAGCAGCACTTCCTCGATCTGCGAGGGAAACACGTTGACCCCGCGGATGATGAGCATGTCGTCGGTTCGGCCGAGGATGCGGTGCATGCGCACAGACGTCCGGCCGCAGCCGCATTTACTTCTATCGAGGTAGGTGATGTCGCGCGTGCGGTACCTGATGACCGGCGTCCCTTCTTTAGTCAATGTCGTGAACACCAGCTCGCCCTTTTCGCCGTCGGGGAGCCTCTGTCCGGTTTCCGGGTTTATAATTTCGGGATAAAAATGGTCCTCGAACACATGGAGCAGTTCCTGCCGTTCGCATTCGGATGCCACGCCGGGACCGATGATTTCGGTAAGGCCGTAGATATCGATGGCCTTGAGGTGGAGCTTCTCCTCTATTTCCTTACGCATGTTCTCGCTCCAAGACTCCGCGCCGAACATGCCCGCCCTGAGGGGCAGTTTCGAAAAATCGATCTTTTCCTCTTTGCCGGCCTCGGCAATGTGCAGGCTGTACGAAGGCGTACAACAAAGGACGGTCGTGCCGAAGTCCTTCATGATTTGAAGCTGACGCTTGGTGTTCCCGCCTGATATAGGAATTACCATGGCGCCGATCTTCCGCGCGCCATAATGGACGCCGAGGCCGCCCGTAAACAGGCCATAGCCGTATGCGTTTTGGACCCGGTCTTTGGCTGTGGTGTCGCCCATTGCCAGGGTGCGCGCCATGACCTCCGACCATATTTCGACGTCTTTTTTCGTATAGGCGTCAACCACGGGTTTGCCCGTTGTGCCTGAGGAAGTATGGATTTCCACAATGTCGTTTATGTCGCTGGAAAGAAGACCATACGGATACACGTCCCTCATTTCGGTCTTGGTTATAAACGGGAGTTTTACGATGTCGGAAACGTGTTTGATGTCGGAAGGTTTGACGCCCGCCGCGTCCATTTTGCCCTTATAAAAAGCGTTGTTTTTATAGGCTTTCCTTACAAGCCCTTGCAAACGTTTTGTCTGCCAAAGCGTGAGCTGTTTTCTGCTCATGGTCTCGAATTCTTTGTTCCATATCATAGACAAACTCCCTTAAGAAGCGGATCTACTTTTTTCGGAAGGCCGAACCTACGACGATTTGTGAACTAACCTGCCTAACGGCAGATAAGGTTCTGTACGGGTAATTATCTACGCTCAACGCCAGCCTACCAAAGCGATAACGCCTAAAGGCCTTATAAGGATGACGGTGTCATTCTTAGAACGGCAGGCAGGCGTATATAATTCGCCTACAGAACCTAATAACATATATATAGGACAATAGGGCTGGCAATAGGGACAGAAAAAATCTGCCTTCGGTCCCGCCTATTTGACAAAAAAAGCGAGCCATGGTACAATAGATATGTTCTTTAACTGACCCCCAGGTGGATAAGGTCCCGTTCAAAACCTAAAGAATAGAGGCGGAAAATATGAAGCGCTGCTCCTTGATACTAATGCTGTTGGCTACCGCGATTCAAAGCCAACAGGTTTTTCTGACCGGCAAGGTCATGGATGCGACGGGTAGTGCTTTGCCCGGCGCCACAATCACGCTGTCCAAAATGAAACTCAGCAGTGTCTCGGACGTTAACGGGATGTACCGGATAAGCGGCTCGCCCGTACTTCATCCTTCATCTTCAAGCCGGCCAACGAAGGGATGCGAAATCATCGGCGAAGTTTTACACCTGACGTTTGACGCCGGAGCGCAGGCGCGCGTGGCGGCCTACGACATGCAAGGCCGGCAAAACTCGGTGATAGCCCAAGGATGGCTCCCTGCCGGGAACCATGCATTTCCGCTTGCGCCTGCATTGCCAAAACAGGCGGGGATACTTTCCGTGACCATCGGCAAGGACCGGTTTTTATTCAGATTTGTCAATATAGGCCATCTCAATGTCGCGCACCTAAAAACCGCGCCAGGCCTTCGCGGAAGCAGCCTTGCCAAGACTGCGGCCGCGGCGGTGCTCGACACGTTGCGGGCCATAAGCGGCGTCAACTCCATCAAACTTTTTGTCTATACTTTTGTCGACACCATGGATTTCTGGGTAGGCGGAAGCGACCCGTACACCGAATACCGTCAGCAGTGCATGCACCGCATCAATTATTATCGTTCATCGGTCGGCCTGGGGATGCTCACCCGTAACCTGGCCAAAGAGGCGTGCGCCGACAGCCAGTGCCAGAGCGACGCAGCCGGCGGCATAGCGCATGGCGCGTTCGGTAAATGCGGTGAATCCGCCCAGGACGAATGCCCGGGTTGGGGTTCCCTTTTATCAATAGTCACCGGCTGTTTGCAGCAAATGTGGGACGAGGGGCCGGGGCCGTCAGGCACACCGTGCGGGGGCGGCACCGCATGTTACCAGCAGCATGGCCATTATATCAATATGACAGGACCGTATGCCAGCGTGGCCTGCGGTTTTTTCGTGGGCAGCGGCGCAAAGGTCCAGGCGATACAGAATTTCTGGCGTTGAACCTAAAAGGAAAACCGGGCATGAGATACCACGGCCACGTTCGGATCCATTCATCCGGACAATTCCACCGCGGTCGGGGCATTAAACAGGCTTTTTTCGGCCTTGTCATCAACGCCTGTTTATGCAATTTTGCGGTTGGGATAGGCTCGTGCGAGGCGGCTGAAGATACCAAGCTCATTACCAGAGACGTTGGGAAACAAAAGGCACGGTTGGAAAGTGAATACACAAATGTCAATAACTACCTTTCCAAAAACAATTTACATGAAGCTCGTAGTTCAACCGAATTGCTTGAATTTAAATTAGATAAACTGCGAAAAGATTTTTCCGGCGATGAGTTTCAATCATGGAAGTCAAAAGTCGACAAGGCAATAAAAACAATTGCCTTCAAAGAAGACTCCTTAGTCACTCGAACCATTGAAATTCTACATACGCAAGGTATTGATCAATCGCTTCAATTCATGCAAAATAATCTCAGGCTCCATGGCGTCAGCGAAAGCAAACTCAATTCCGTTGAAAAAAAAATCCTTGATGAAGCTCCGGAAATTAAACAAACCCAGGAGCGCGAGGCAATTGCCCGTGCACTTAAAGTATTAGAGAGAGGACAAGTGCCTGACAAATCCTTTGATCCCTATATCGTAAAAACAGCCCAACGGATCATACTAGCGCGTGCGGACAGTGTTAAAAGAATTGAAGACGCTAAAAAGCGAAAAGTAATGGAAGCCCAGGAAAAACAAGAAAAAATCCGTTTGGAAAAAGAAAAAAAAGAGGCCGAGCTTTTAGTAAAACTGAAACAAGAGGAAGAAAAGAAACAGCGTGCTGAAGAGAATGAACGGATCAAACGCAAAGAAGCCTCGGAAAAAGAAAAACAAAGACGTGCGGCATTGGAAGAGCTGCACCGGAAAAAGCTCCTCGATCAGCAGGTGAAGGCCCGGAATGACAGCATTGAAGCGGAAAGAAAAGTACAAGAGCGGAAAATGGAAATTACACGAGAAAGCCAGCATCGAATTGAAGAAGGTCGAAAAGAAAGAGAACGCGCGATCATCCAACAGCAGGGAGCGCAGAGAGACAGCATTGAAGCCGCACGCAAGCGAGAAGCCGTTCAAGAAAAAGAAAAACTGCGGTTAGCGCGGATCGAGGAAGTACGCCAGAAACAAATGCTTGCCCAGCAGGAAAAGGCCCGAAAAGATAGTGTCCTGGCGCAGCGAAAGCGGACGGAGTCTGAGGAGAAAGAAACGAAGCGATTATCGCGGATTGAGGCGGTGCGCCGGAGTCAACTTCTTGTCAAACAGGAAATTGCAAGGATGGACAGCGCTGAAAGGCAGCACATTCCTCCACCGGAGCAGCAATCAGCAATTATACCGCAGCAGGAGACGCGGTCGAAAGAAGAACCGCCGATTCCACCATTGGTCCTCTCCAAGTCCGGTCAAGGACATCTTCAAAAACTCAGGGAAAACCAGAAATCGGCGCAAGACCTGGTGGTTGTACTTTACGATATGCTTGACCACGGAGAAAACAAGGAAGCCTTGGAAAATTTCAAATTTAACAGGAAATTCATCTCTCAGTTTGTGGACGCGGAGGTGTTTAATACGTTAGAGCAGGGTGTTTTTCAGAAATCCGCGCAAGACCTGGTGATAGTAATTTATACTTTGGTTGAACAGGGAAAGGGCAAGGATGCCGTGGAGAAATTCAAGCAGAACAGGAAGTTTATCGCCCAATACATTGACAAAGAAGTATTCGCCGCTTTGGAACAGACCGTTGTCCAGACCTCATCGGGTTCCGGCCGAAATCTGCGGTAAAAACAATACTAATGGATTTTAAGGAAAAGTGAAGGAATGGATAACGCCTAGTAACGTTTAAAAAGGTATCCTTTACCTTTAATAATATCGCCCAGGTCTTTGATTTTCCGCTGGACCAACGTCGAACCGACATAGATCGTTGACGCCAGATAAATCGTTCCGTCCCTGAAAATTTCAATCACTTCATTGGGAAGATCGGGGTAGCGCTTGATAACGAACCGGGCCTGCGGACAGGACCATTCCTTGAATTTGTCCTGGACGAGATAGTTCCCAATCGGTTCCACGCATGACAGGTCAACGGCTATCATGTTCACTTGAGCATGGGTCGAAGCAATGGCGGCCTTAATATTTCTATAGATATATGCCATACGGTCATCAAAGCTTACTAAATCCCAATTTCCCAGTTGCGCGTCAAGCCACCAGTCGATTCCCATGCATTTTATCTTCATGTTCCGGGCTGTATAGGCCAGATATGCCATCTCCGGCGCCCCATCGAAAAATTCCTGTTTGTTAAAATGTTCCGGGAGGTTGCCATAATATCAATTCTACCTTTTTAAAATGTAATTGTCAAATTGAGGATTTTGAGTATTTATTAGGGAAAACCTATTTTCCCCCCTTGCAAACCGGGCAATGATCAAGGAATATGCACGGGTACTGGCATATAGAAAATTTAGGTTAACCGCCGAGGAAATAGCCGCCTTATTCGAAGAAGAATTTTTCCCTTTTTTTTCAATTATTCCAACGGTATCAAAAAAAGTCCCCTACCCGCCCGACGCCACGATCATCGGCAACAACCGGTCTTTATTCAAATTTGTCAATATAGATCATCTCAATGTTACGCACCCTAAAACCGCGACAGGCCCCCGCGGGGCACGCCGTGCGGGGGCAGCACCGCATGTTATCAGCAGCATGGCCATTACATCAATATGACCGGACCATATACCCGCGTGGCCTGCGGTTTTTTCGTGGGAAGCTGCGGCAAGGTCCAGGCGATCCAGAATTTTTGGCGCTGACGCTGGTTAACAATTATAAAGGTACCCGTTATTCTTAATAATATGGTAGAACTAATGATAATAATGGTTTGTTTTCAATGCCATCAACATGAATTAAATAAATTCCATGAGCAAAGGAACTCAAATCCATTCGATAGCTTTTTTTTTCGATGCGAGAATGGAAAACAATCCTTCCCGTTAAATTAGTGATTGTAACGTCGCGAAGAGTTTCATTGCCAAAAGCCATGATGGTTGCATGTCCATTTTTAAACAAACATGAGAACCGCCGTGTACCGTTCTCTCCTTGATTTGCGGCTCTGTTTTCCGTGATCGGGGCCGCAAAACTCCCTATAAAACCGTCACGGTAGCCATTACCCAAACATTGACCGTTAGGATACGCGATCGAGTCGGCAAATGTGCCCGCTAATAAAATGGATCTGCCGTCCGCGATTTCGATATTGCAGCAATCATCTTCACCGGGCCCCCCCATCTTAAATGCGGTTATTGGTTTTCCGATACTATTGAAGCCTACAACGAAGACATCCGTCATATCTTTTCCTTTTACGCTCTGTGATAGGGTAATGTCTCCAAATTTCAATATTCCGTTGAATGAACCGCAAAAATAGGAGTTATCAAATGAATCAACCGCGACGGCTTTTGAAACCCCCTGTACATAATAGGTAGGCAAACCATCCACCCAGCTGGAATCCGGGACATAAACCCATTTAACACGGTTGTCTTGTCCTATTTTAAGGAAAAATCTATTATCATCCGTACTTGAATAAATAGTGCCATAATTATCTATTGCTAATGAATCGGAAAATGAACCCGCGACATAAATATCGTTATTCCTTGATACTTTTATTGCGGTAATACTTGCTCTATAATAACCTGTAGCCCAGAATATTGGAGTTGGAATCTGTAAGGCAGTATCCATGAGAGCTATAAATAGTCGATTAGTATTGCTTGGCACCGCATAGAATTGATCAAGCGTATCCGATTTTGCAAGAGCCCCGGAGCAAAGTATCTTTGAATCATAGTTTTGCATAAATCCTATTTCAAAGGACAACGCTTTATTCCTTACAATAGCGCCGGTTGGGTCGTATTCAATCATCATATAAGCTTTTCCATTATTACGCGTAAATTGCTTATCTTCCAGGAAAAGTGTATTGGCATACCAGCAACTTACATACACATTGCTATTTTTGCCAATTAATGGGCCGCTTCCAATCACGGTTCCGTCACTCCCCTGTTTTTTCAACCAAACGAAATCACCGTTGGAATTGCATTTAAGTAAAAACATATTGGAATTTGCATAAGGAGTATTCGTTTCAATCGTAGTACTTCCGATTTGAACAGTCCCCGTGAACCATCCGGATATATAAATTTCCTTTAAATTATTTGTTGCCAAGGATGTGCCGGAAAAGTTAGTCCCGTGAAAATATTTAGACCAAATGATATTGCCGTTATAATCAAATTTTCTAATCATTAAGGACGGCAGGGAATCACATGGCATGCCTGTTCCACTTGGCTGGCGTGAAAAATCCCCAATCGTCAGAATATTTCTTTCGGACCCAATAATGGAAAAATCATAACAATTGTCGTTACAATTCGTTCCAAACTTTTCAAACCACTGGGCGTATTGAGAGAAAGAAGTATAGGGGTGACAACCAACTAAGGAACACATGAGTTGAAAGAGAACAATCATTCTATGATTAGTAAATATCATAGCATCTCCTTTTTTAATCGTCTTTTCCTCTGGCGCGCATCAATATATTATACGAAGCAGCGAAGCTGAAGTCAATTTTAATAAGCCCTTGGCGATCCAGATTTTCTGGCGCTGATGACGGCTAATATCCTGACGGGTAATTGATTCGATTAATCTAAAAATTGACAATAGGCATACAGTTTATTATTTTCTACACCATGCCTAATTTCTTCATCGTCCAATACCCCGAACCGCCCATACTCGTGCCCGAACGGGGCAAGGTGACCATAGGCCGCGCGGACAACAACACCATCGTCATCACCGACCCGCGAGTAAGCCGTTTGCACGCGCAAATCGAATGGCGGGAGTTCCGCAAAGAGTTCGTTTTATCCGACCTTGGCAGTTCAAACGGCACTTTCCTTAATGGAAATAAAATCCCTTCACTCGAAGAGCGAGCAGTGCGTGATTGGGACAAAATCCGCATTACCTCGGCTGTTTTGACCGTGCGGTTTGTGGAAAACCCCGACATAATAAAAAACGAATTCAAGGAACTCCGCCAACGCATCCACTCCAACGTCACGGAAATCCTTGAAGTAAGGGACATACTCAGCGCGCAACAACAAACGGGAATTTCAGGGGATTTGGAGCACCTCTGCACCATCGAGCTCTATCAAATGCTTGAGGCAGGCGGAAAAACAGGAGAGCTTACCCTTAAAACCCCGATAGGCCAAGGCGTTTTCAAGGTCCTCAAAGGTAAAATTATTACCGGTCAATTCAAAAATTTCCAGGGTGAAAAAGCGGTCTTTGAAACCTTAAAATGCACCAAGGGCGCTTTTGCGTTTTTGCCCAGGCCCGAAATAAAGGAAACGCCGCAGATTTCAGCGCCCACGACCGCGCTGCTCATGGAAGGTTGCAGGCTGCTGGACGAATCGCTTGCCCTTGCCTTAAAATGACAGGGAATAAAAATTCGTTCTTTCCCTTTGAAAACCCGCTCATTATATTATATAATAACAATTCACGTTAATTCTTTCATTTTATTGACCTCAAGACGTTCTTCAGAAAGGAGAAGGTAATGAAACTGAGATACGTGTTTCTCTCCGCCCTCTTGATAACGGCAGGCTGCGCGACCTACAAACAACTCAAACCCAAACCCGAACCCACGCCAGTCGAGCAGGGGTATATCGAACTCCGGCACGACAAGAAAAACTTCGAGCTTAAAAAGGACAAGCGATATTTCATCACCTTTCCCGGTTCCCAGGAAGACCACTTTTATTTGATACTCAACCTGCCCGAAAAGAAAAAAATCCAGTCGTTTTTCACCGCTTCTTTCCTTGATAATAAAAAATACGGCGATAAAATCGCCGACGAAACGCCGTATCCCGATACAATCAGCGCGTATCCGATAAACAATAAGGTTCCCCTGTACTATTGGATCATCGACAATGTTCCCGAAAACATGGTGCTTAACATTCGCTACCGCTATGCGCCCCAATGGCGATATAAATTCGAGACCAGGTACTCGACTTTTCAGTCGATATTGAGCAAGAACCGCGTCGACCGCGGCGTCTTCAAGGCCATCGGTGTAAGCACGCACCTGGAAGGGTTCAATTTCGTGCTTGTCATGGACACCGTGGGACGCCACACGGCGGAACTTAACAAGATGCACAAGGAACTCCTCGACATCGAAAGCATTTTCCCGGCAAACATCCTTAATTCCAAAGACGTGGCCTACCAGAATTACGTGACGATTAAAAAAGACCTTGAAGACGAAATCGCTTTTCAGACCGCGTATAGAACAAGTCTGGACTTTTTCTATAAAGAATCCCTGAGCCGGACCAATCCGCTGGATTTTCTGGGCAAGACCGATGATTTTATCAGGTTCTTTTCAGGTAAAGCTGGATACCCGGACAATGTCATCAAGGAATGCAAAACCCTCGTTAAAAATGATCTCGACCTGATCCAGCCGTTCTATAACCAACGCCTTGGCGCTAAAACCGACGCAAAGCTCCTTGAAGAGGATTTTTTCAAGCTCAAGGATTTTGACAAACTGGCAAAACTCTACGAAACCGCCGACATTGCCAAATCGCAGGAGTACAATGATCTTGCAAAATTCCTTATGGATTTTCAGGACAAAAGCCGCGCTCTCATCACACTGCGCGATTCGGCAGACAAGCTAAGCCGCTCCGTTAAAGAGGCTCCTGCGCTTCCCGGCGACGAGATCTTCAAGGGCATTGCAGCGCGCACCGAAGCCCTCGTGGGCCTCGTTCCAAAACAAATCGACCGGAATTACGGCAAATACGCGAATTACCAATGCGCCAGCATGCTCAACCAGGAAATCCTGCAACTCGCCGGGGTCCTTGCCGGTCAATTGGACCAGTACCGCCAGGCCGCGAACCTCGTGGTGCAACTCAACATATTCAAAACGCAGAACGATTACCGCGACATGCTTTCGCTGCTCAAGCAGAACACGGGGCTCGGATTTCTGACAGAAAAATACCGCGACCTCGACAGGATGTCGCTCAACCAACAGGCCGGCGCGATACGCTCGGCCCTTGACAAAAGCCTGTGGGCGGAGGCCGAGGCCGGGTTGCAACGCCTCCATACCGACGTGACGTTTTTGAACCTCAATGACATCATACCGCTTAAAAACGCCGCGGTGCTGGGCCTGGAAGATACACTCTATACTAAAATCGAACGGCTCACGCGAACAAAGGTCAATAAATTCCTGGAAGAAAAAGTCAATACCTTGGAAAACGTCGATTCGCTCTATTCCGATTCGGTGTTCCTGCCCGCATACAATATCACCTTCTCTTCCGGTTCAAAAATGGAGCTTGTCAAGAGAAAGAACCAGCTTATCGCCGATTTGGCCAAAATGAAGGAAAATGAATTCCCCGCAAAGGCGATCAAGCTGCTGTACGAGCAGTTCACCCGCAACCCTGAAGACAACGGCGTGCTCAAGGCCCGCGCGATCGTCACGCACGGCAACCACTACAAGGGCGAGGACAAGGAAATCAAGCTTCGCATGGCCGAATGCAACCCCATGTCGGCCAAGTGGATCACCAAACCCAAGGAGTATCGCCGCGTTTTCGTGTTGCCCATTTCCGACAGGAGAAACGGCAAAAACAAATACGTGTTCAGGATGGACATCAATATTCCGACCGACGCAACTTTCCCGGTGTATGACGTCAACATCAAGCTTCCCAAGGAAATCGCCCAGAATGCGGCGGCCAGCCAATGGTACGACGAAATAACGTGCAATAAAAAATTATTGAAAAACGAAGGACGTTTCAGCATCATCGCGCCGAGCGCGGCCAATGACTTCGAATGCCAGATAACGCCCGTGCAGATGGACAAAGACCATGGCAACATTCTTGAAGTCAATTTTACTTATAACGCCTTCAAGGTGTTCATCGTGAGCGTCATGGTGCAGAAACCGATTATTAAGAAGAACTGATGACCTCACCCTAACTCCCCGGCCATCCCTTCGACTTCGCTCAGGGACTTTGGCCACCCCTCTTCCCCTCTCCCAATGGGAGAGGGGAAGAGGGGCAGGGGTGAAGGGGTGAGGTTCGCCTACCAACAATGCAACGAAACTTTTTAACAATAAAAAGGAGTACCTGAATGAAAGCAGTAATTACAACCATCAGCATTATCGTCGTGCTGGCCGCGGCCGGACTACTTTATTGGTTCGTGTTCAGAAAAGACCTCAGCGACAGGATCATCATCCCGTACATCGCCCACCAGAAGCCCCAGATCGACCCGCACGTGCCCCACGCGGTGCCGCTCACCGACAAGCTCGACGAGGTACTCTTCGACGGGCTGTTTAACGTGTCGGCAAACGCAAGCGGCATCACCTACGAAGACGGGCTCGGCGAGTACCTGGGCATCGATAAAAACAGCGTGGTCACGATCCGGCTCAAACCCAATCAAAAGTGGCACACCAGCTACGGCGTGACCATGAAAAAAGACAAGATGACTATTGACAAGAAAGAAGACGTCGTTTTCTCGCCCAAGGACCTTAAATTCACCCTGCAGCGCATCCAAAAGCTCGGCAGCCTTTCGCCCGATTACATTCTGGTGTCGCAGGCCGTTAATCCGCTCGACTTTACCGGGCCCGACGCCGACAACCAGATCAAATTCCAATTCCGCGCCGACCGTCAATGGAGCGAGGGCGACATAAAGGAAGTGCTGTCGTTTAAAATCCTTCCCGCGAATTCGGCCATGGACGCCGCGAGCTACACGGTTGGCACCGGGCCATACCTTCTTGCGGGCGAATATGAAGACGTCATCTTTTTCCACAAAATACCCGACGGGACCGCGCACGTGACCAACGTGGTGTTAAAGCCTTTTATCGACAACAGCACCTATACCACCGAACTTAAAAACAAAAACATCAACACACTGCTCAGCACTCCCTTCGGGAGCATTTCGCCCATTCTTTCGGATTCGACCGCTTTTTTTCATAAGTCAAGCATCGCCACCTGCTTCTTCGCCCTGTTCAACAACTGCGACCGGTTGAACATAGCGCAGCGCAAGGCCCTGCGCAAGCTGGTCAACAACCAGATGATCATGGACCGCTTTTTCAAGACCCATACCCAGCAGCAGCGACATATCGCCAACTACGCGGGCCCGGGTGACAACTACGACGAATACCTCAATTACAGCGTTTTCCCCACCACGTCATACTATGTGTCTGAAAAAGTCGTCACCCCGCCCAAAGAACAGATCGAGGGCGATCTTGCCGCGCTGCCCGATACCGTACGCATCCAAACGTGCCTGAATTACGATTTCCGGGAAGAGCTGTCGGACCTTATGGCCATCATGAACGACCCCGTCATGTTCCATGGGAAAATCAAGGTGACCGCGGTCAGCAACGACGACATCCGGCAGGGCAATTACGACGCGGTATTAGTGCCTATCAGCGGCTACCGCAGCAACTTCCTGTTCGACCTCTACAACATTTTCTTTCGCGAGCCCGACTTCGGCGCCTACAGCATCAATTTGAAAACGCATACGGATGAAAAAGGCAAACTTGCGGCCGATGCGAGCTGCTTCACGACAAGCAAGAATTTTTTCCGGCTTGACCTTGGTAAAGATTCGCCCGAACGCGCTGACCTTATGCAACTGCTTAATTACGTTTACGGGTTCATGTCCACGCGGGAAATCGGCGACAAACAGGCCTACTCGCAATTCATCGACCAGCTCGACCAGAAACTGGCCCTTGGCGTCTGGCTCTTTTCGCTGCCGTCGCTCGCCTATATGAGCACGCAGTTCGACGACAAGACCGTGGACATGTACGGCACGGCGTCGCAATTGTCAACTATCGAGAAATGGCGGGAAAGCCCGAAGAAATAATTCTCCGCTCAAAATTAGCGCTTGCGTCTTTTAATTGACCTCACCCTTTCTCCCCTTTCCCCTCTTTCCCTCTCCCACTGGGAGAGGGAAAGAGGGGTGGCCGTAAGGCCGGGGTGATTAGGCGAGGTTAGATGCTAAAGCAAAACCGGACCTTTTTAAACTAATACCAAACATGTACCAAATATTCTATCATAAAGCTTCCTCCACGCACTTGTTTCTCGCGTGTTTGATTGGTTTTGTTTATTGCTCCGTCGCTTCCGCCACATCGGCCGATTTCATCGTCCTTTTATCTCCCCAGGCATTGACGATTTACAACCAATACGAACAGCCGCTTTCCGCGACTGAAAAATCGCAACTTTCTCCCTGTGTGCCCATGCGGATTATGCTGACCGACGTCACTCTGGGCGACCAGATAACGCGGGCCATGCAATGTAATTTTGAGCAGAAGACCGTGTATGTGCTCAAGAATGAACAGGGTGAAATCATCAATGGCAAGGGAAACGTCCAGATCTTAAAAGCTTGCGGGCTCATTGAAGACACGGTTGAAATAGTCAAGGACGGGGCTGTTTTGTTTTCACAACAATATCCTATTGCATCTTCTTCAGGCAGGCTTAAAAAAGGCGAGATACTTACCGTGCTTTTCCGCTCCGGCAACACCTTTGCCGTGCGTCTTGACCGTGACCGGCCCGCCATGCGTTATGGCTGGTGCCCGTCAAACTCCCCTGGCGCCTGGCGTCCAATCGTGACTAAAAGCGTCGTCGATACCGCTCTTTCTCCACTTGTGCGCGACGAACTCAATGCCCGGATTGAAAGGGCAAACAACCTTTACAAAAAGTTTTTCGACGAGTTTAACCGCGCGACCGGCATGCAGAAATCAGTCCCTGTCTGGAGGCCCGCGACAAACGGCGCGGGACTTCGTTGGACTTTAAACGCGCCCTATGACCATACGGGCGAATTAAACGAAAGCACGGGGCGCCTTGTGGAGGAAATGCGGGACGTTCTTATCGGCAAGCCATTTTCGGCTGTCTATGAAAACGGAGAGCTGACGGTCAAGCCAAAACGGAATTAATTAGAATGAACTACCTGCAGCAAGCTGCGAGGTACCTGAAAAAAACTCACCCCTTTATCCCCTCTCTTGAAAGAGAGGGGAAACCTGCGGGAGAACCCGCGAGGAGAGGTGACTTAAAACCGAAGCAGGCTTCGGGGAATTAAACCCTACGTGGTCAATATGAAATCAAAACTATTAGTGCATGGGGCAAGCATTCTATTCGTCAGCATGGTGCTGTTCATCACCCTTGTACTTATCGGTAACACAAACAACCATTCAAACCTCGGCGAGGCCGCTCGCCAAAAAGCGCTGCCGGATGCTTCGTTCGCCGATCTGTCAAATCCTTTTCAAAGGGCCCTTTTCAGCGATGTGATGAACATTTTCTATCCCGGCCAATACGATAAAAACAGCGCCATTGCTTCCACGCTTACCAACGCCCAGGAAAAGTCGTTCCATGATAAACTCCAGAATTCAAATGTCAAGGAACATCTTACCGGCGAAAAATGGTTGCAGATTTCGGGCATGTATATCAAGTTCATCATCGTTTACGTCATCGTCATGCTGCTTACCTATTACGGAGTGCAAACGCTCGGGGTCTGGCGGTTTTGCCGGAAAAAAAGCCGGACGGCATTGAAGCAGCGGTCATGTACCAACGTTCTCCTCAATTGGATTAAAAAAGCCGGCCTTGTAATCGCTTCGTTCGTTTTTTTCTGTCCGGCCTATGTCATCGCCTATTCGCTTCGCACCGAGCTTAACACCGACACGATTTTTTTCATGATACTCCTCTGTGTTATTTCCAATGGCCTGCTCATGGTATACTCAAATAAATTTTATGCCTTTCTGGTCGCGGAAAGCCGCAAAGGCTATGTTGAAACCGCACTTGCAAAGAACTTGAAGAATTCCTACGCTCAAGATACGATCGACGGTATCTCCTATAAGGCGCGGCTGAAACCTTTCAAACGCTTTGAAGGCCATGTGTTCGACCACATATTTTGCAATGCGCGCTGGCAGTATCTGTCCACGATAAAGGAACAGGCGACTTTTCTGATCACCGGCATGATCATCACTGAAATGGCGCTCAACCTTCACGGCTATCTGAGCTATGAACTCCTGCGGCAAATGCTGTACGGTAACGCGGATATCGTGATCGTCATGGTGCTCGGGATATTCTATCTTGTCAAGGCAACGGAAATTTTTACTGATTATTTGGTCTTTAAAGAAGAAAAGAAGTATGGAAATTAACATCAGTTAAAAAAACTAACTTTTACGCCCCCTTAACTTCCCCAGGGAACCTCAACCCGCTCTTCGAGCACCCTTCTCCTTACTAAGGAGAAGGGCGGGGGATGAGGTAAAAGTCACCCTGCGGGGGCTTAGGGAGCGAATGTGAACTGGAAACTCTTCTAATGCCATCGCTAAAAAACAAAGACTTTCGCTGGGGCCTCATCTGGCTGGTCACGACCGCCGTCATCGGGGTGTGGGACGTTTTATTCCTCAATAAGCCCGCGTTAAAACAGGTGGTCGCCGGTTTTTTCAACACGTTCGTCATTGCGCTTCTGGTCATTATCGCGACCCTGGTCATGGGTTGGATCGGCACGCTCCTCCTTCATTATCTGCAGCACGGAAGGCACAAAACAGGCTATCTTCTTGTCAATTTTCTTTTCAATCTGGTCCGCTCCGTCCCGCAGGTGGTGGGCGTTCTTCTTGGATACATCGGCATAGGGATCTGCATTCAGAAAGGTATAATACATTCCGGCCTTGCCGTGTTCGTGCTGCTTGCGCTGTGCATGGGCCTGTTTATCTTCCTCGAATTGGTCGATTGCATGAAAGAGCGGATCGACCATTACCAGAAACTCGATTTTTATAACGCAATGCGGGTATGCGGCATTTCTGAACGGCGCATCATCAATTTCAACATTCTATGGAAAAACAGCAGGATACATATTTTCAATAAATTGATCTCGGTCCTCGGCATCGCCGTTTTTCTCCAATGCAGCGTGGATTTCATCATTTCCGTGGGACTATCAACCAAGGCCAATGAAGTCACGCTTCCCACGACGCTCGGCAACCTCCTGGCTAACCTCGACAGCAAGCAGGACATTCTGGCCATCGGCAATACGCTCACGCACCCGCTGTACCTTCCCCATTTGTTTTTCGAGCATTTGCAGGGCCTCACGGTCGCTTTCCTAATTGTTTTTTCTTTGTTGTGCATCTATAACATCGCCAACGGCTACGCGGAAAGGCACCGGCTGTGACACCCGTAACGCATTATTCGGTGCATATTAAATCCGGCGGCCGGTCGATTGTCAAGTGCGACGATTTCACGGAGCCCCGGGACGAAATAAGCTTTTTGTTCGGGGAGTCCGGCATCGGAAAGTCCCTTATCTGTAAAGCCATATACGGCCTGCTTGACCCCGATGAACTCAGCATCAGCATCAACGGCGCCCCTTACCGCACGCATCTGGAAGCCCCGTCAACAAAGACCGTGCAGAAAAGCGGCTTTTTCGTGTTCCAGGAACCGTCCTCGCACTTTAATCCGTTGCTTAAAATCAGCGAACAACTCAGCGAAGGCAGTCTGTCAAGCGTTCAGGTCCTCGACGACAGCCTGCGCACGCTCTGGGAAAATTCAAACGACGAGGCGATAAAAAAAATCCTCGCGCTGTATCCCAAGCCTTACCGGCCCAGCGGAGGCGAAAAACAACGCATGCTCCTGGCAATGGCCTTTAAAAAGATCGGCTTGTTCATTCAATCCCCTTCGGCCGATCAGCCGACGCTCTTTGCTTTCGACGAGCCCACTGGCAGCCTCGATAATAATTACCGTAACCTTTTCTTGGACCTGCTCTTTGAAAAATATTCCAAGCGGCCCTTTACCATATTGTTCATTACCCATGACTATTCCATCATAAGCCAGATTTACGCGCGCCACAAAGACCTTGTTTCCAAAGTCCATTTCAAGGAACTTTCCCGTAAAACCGATACGCTCGTGGAACTCTCCGACTTTTCGGCGCAGGAATATCTCACCTGGCTCGATGCCTCCCGGCCGCCCGAGTACCGGCAATCGTCGGGGCGTGATGAAGTGCTGAGTGTCGACCCGGCGTTCTCGATTTTCCGGCGTGATTATCGCATTTGCAAAGACCAACAAAGAACGCAGCCAGTGCCGCTGGTGATCCGGCGGGGGGAAATGGTGTATGTCAAGGCGGCCAGCGGGGTGGGAAAAACGACCCTTGCGAAAATAATCATGGGATTATACCATGCGCACCGCCTTTCCATGAAGCTTTGCGGAATCGTCATCACCCAACGAACGCCAAACGTCCTATGGGCCAAACAGATCTGGGGAAAGAAAGCCGGCATGGTTTTTCAGCTTGCCGACGAAGCATTGGATTTGGCAAGTACCATACAAGAGACTTTTGAGGGCCTGCCGCTCGGCCGCAAACTCAGCGTCGTCGACATAAAAAACATTCTTCTTCAGCTCTTTGACCTGGACAACGTCACCGACGGTTTTTTACGCCGTAAAGTTGCCTATTTAAGCGGCGGTCAAAAGCAGCGTCTTAATCTGCTGAGAACCCTCACCCTGAATACCGACCTCATCATTCTCGACGAACCGCTTAATGGCCTCGATTTTCTCGGCGTCAAGCGCGTGCTGGGCCTGCTGGAGGAAAAACGCAGGGCCGGCGGCGCGCTGCTCCTTATTTCCCACAATGAGGAAATATTCGACAGCCTCATCGACCCCGACCATATGTATTATCTGGCGTGAAATCAACCCTGTGTTATTACATTGTTTTGGTAAAAACAACCCTGTATTTTTACAGATTTGATTTAAAAAGAACCTTGTATTATTACAGAAACATGGCTGAAACGACTTCATAGTTTAAATGAGTTCCGGAATTTTATCTTGAAAGTCTTTCGCAATTGAAGGATTGCGATTATTGTTTTTTCCAAAATCAGGTCAAAGCGAAAAGAACGACCGGGTTACTATTGGGGCTTCGATTTATTATTTATTAATCCGGTCATAATATAGTTGTCAAGTTATGCTGCGTAAACAACGGATGATTTTTGAAAATACTTTTGCACTATTTCAGGGAAAACTTGACGTTGAATAAGAAATTGCTCAATATTAC
>Ga0182017_10000128_pt1 | contig 57418 bp, 38 predicted proteins | sample 712E3DmetaG_FD_120492 | JGI IMG/M metagenome (GOLD analysis project Ga0182017, IMG submission 120492) | Permafrost microbial communities from Stordalen Mire, Sweden - 712E3D metaG | ecosystem: Environmental > Terrestrial > Soil > Wetlands > Permafrost | place: Sweden: Stordalen | collected... | reverse complement strand
TTGCGAAGCAACGGAGGAGTGGTGTATCAGGGCGGGGTGATCTCCATATTAGGAGCAACTACGGAAGTTAAAATGGACAGCGTTACAATAACGGGAGGAGAATTTCTTTACCTTGGGGGAGGAATCTACGATTCTCTTGCTACCGTAAACCTCAATGCATGCACGATAAGCGGAAACACTCAAAGCAACACCGGCGGCGCTTTTTGCTGCTCCTATGCCGGTCAGGGGGGCGGGATCTACAGCTATCGCGGGAAGTTGGTTATTACCAATTCGATAATTTCACAAAATCGCGCAAGTCGGGGCGGTGGAATATACAATGATCACGGTACCGTAACAATAACCAACTCCACCATCGATCATAATGCAGCTTCCATTGGAGGTTCGCAAGACGGAACTTCGTACGGCGGTGGAATTTTTAATCATACCGGGAACCTGCTTATTTTCAACTCGACCATTACCAATAATTCATGCACTACCTATCCTACGTGGTCCCTGATTAATCTTTCCGCCGAAGCACTGGGCGGCGGCGTCTGCAATTTGCTGGGACTTGTGTCTATTGTCAATTCGACGGTATGCTACAATACATCGTTTGCAGCATGCGACCTGAATTTATGTAACGGACAGGCTGAAAGCGGCGGAGTCTATAGCGGTAATGGTGGGTTTATTGATGAACATAACGCTATTGGTAATCTCATCTATACTACGATATTCGGCGATACTGCCCGGAATGGAACGGGCCTCGGCTTTGATGGCGGATTTGGCGATGGCAGTTATCAAACGTATGGGTTAAATAATATTTTTATCGGCAATGCCGGCGGCGACGGCGTTGTGTATGCCGGCAGAAAAAATTACGTCGGCGATAATGTGTACGGCGATACTTCCGTGGCCGAATACAATTGGATCAATAAGGAAGTTTTCGGGAAAGACACCGTGAAACTCGCCGACAACGGCGGCCCGACTAAAACCATCGCGCTCTATCATAACGCAATGGCCCTTGGAGAAGGCATCCGCTGCGGATACTTTTTTTACGATACTTTGTTCGACACGACGTATTACAAAAAAGAAGTGACCAACATCAAACCCGTTTATTTTAACGGAACCGACTGGATTTGCGTAGCGACAAAGTCCCCCGTTCCAATAGGGACGCAAATAATCGAGATTACAACCGATCAACGCGGGTTTGTCCGGCCCGATCCTCCTTGCATCGGCGCGTATGAATTCGGGCAAATGCCCATAGCAATTCAGAACGGCGGAAAAACAATACCGCGCGGTTCAGCCATAAAATTCATTGATTTTCATGGAATGCGTTTGACCGCTTCGTTTCCTATCGCGGGCAATTATGTCATCAATGTTTTCAATCCCAAAGGACAGATGATCGAAGAGATGTTGATGCATAAAAGCGCGGGAGTTCATGATATCATCCTATCACATTCCCACGCTCCAGGGTTATATGTGGTAACGGCCATCTGCGGCAATCTGAAGGCGGCTTCGAGGGTGTTTGCGTGGTGAAGGGGGAGGACGGCTTAGTTACGTAAGTAATTGACAAGCGAATTGCTAAAATCAACAACAGCTTTCCCTCTAAGTCTCCCTACGGGGGATTTTGGGGCATGACGGCAAAATTGATGAGCGCGAAATTCAAGAGAAAGGGTTTTTAATGATAATAAACAGCGTAATCTCCATTAGGTACAATGCGGTTGTTCTTTTTGCACTAGCAATACTTGCCGTGTCTTCATCTTTTGCCATCCCTATTAACCAACTCGGGGCGGAGGCGGACAAGAAAGTCGTTGCACAGGGCGTGAATGTCACCTCCGAAGGTCTCCGGCTCTCAGCACCCCTGCAAAAGCTTGAAGCGTACATCGCACCTCAAGGCGCAATCATCCGGTCAATCTCCGAATCGGAAGGTAAAGGCGACTTCTCGATCGACCCCGTGGCAATGGGACGAGGTTCTCGCATGGTAAATGTTTCCGCGAAAGGTACTGTTTCTTCCCAGGACGGGCATTCCGTGCTGCTCGACCGTGAAATCGTGGTCGAGCGGTTTTCGGCGAGTTCCGACGGCATCCGTCAGGATTTTGTCATAGAGAAAAAGCCGAGGGGACAAGGCGTAATGACGTTAATGCTGACAATTCGAGGCGCAACGGCGACCATGGGAAGTAGCGGTATTGCCGTCACGATCCCGGCCGGCAGGAAGTTCGTCTACGGCAATTTACAAACGATGGATGCGAAGGGCAAGACGCTTGTTGCGAAAATGGAAGCGATGAATGGAAGCGAGTTGAAAATAATGGTGGAGGATGCCGGGGCGGCATACCCGGTGACCATTGATCCGACGATCACGGATGCCGATTGGGTGAGCATGGGCGGCTTTGCGGGAGCCTATGGTAATGTGAGAGCGCTTCTTTTGAAAAGCGGCCGTCTTTATATCGCGGGATTTTTTACCATGGTAGGCGCCACATATGCCGGGAATATCGCGCAATGGGATGGGAGTAAATGGAGCGCTTTGGGCGCCGGAACGGGAATACATTCCTGGATAAGCACTCTTGCCATGGACAAAAAAGGAATACTTTACGCGGGAGGGTCTTTCGATTCCGCGGGCGGCGTTCCCGCCGCAAGGATAGCCCAATGGGATGGAAGCAAATGGAGCGCACTTGGGAAAGGAATAGCGGGGTCCCAATACAAACAAGGAATCATTAATTATCTCGCATGTGATGATAGCGGAAATCTTTTTGCCGATGGAAGTTTTGATACCGCCGGCGGAATTTTTGTCAACGACATTGCAAAATGGGATGGAAACAAATGGGATTCGACTGCATCGGCATACTGGGGTTTCGGCCCTTTCGCCAAGGATACAAGCGGGAAACTATGCGCAATAGGCTATAATGATTCAAATGTAAGTTACCTTGTCAAATTCAGCGGGAATCATGTTAATACGTTCCCCTTTAAAATGCATGGTACGGAATATGCGTTTACGTATGATAATAAAGGCGCTCTATATCTCGGCGGAACGTTCGACAGCGTCGGCGGCGTTCCATGCAAGTATATAGCAAAATGGGATGGAGCAACCTGGCGCGCTCTTGGGCCGGGAATGAATAAGAGGGTTGTATCACTTGCGTGTGACAGCAACGGCAATGTTTACGCCGGCGGCGAATTCGATTCGATCGGCAACGTACGGGTAAACCATATCGCGAAATGGGACGGAAGTCAATGGCAAAAGCTCGGAAGAGGAACGAATGCGGGTCTTTTTTCTTCTCTTGCCGTCGATGGAAATGGGGACCTTTTCGCGTCGGGATTCGACACCGCCGATGGCATCGCCGTGGGAGGCATCGCCAAATGGAACGGAAGCGACTGGAGTACCATCGGCCCGACAACATCGGACAAGATCTTAGCGATTGCCAAGGATGGCGCGGGAGGGATATACGTAGGCGGGTATTTTGCCTTCATCGGCGGTTTCTTGGCCAACCATATTGCTCAATGGGATGGAAGTAAATGGAAAGCGTTGGGAAAAGGACTGAACAATACGGCCTATACGCTGTCCCTCGACAGCAATAAAAACCTTTACGCGGGCGGGATGTTCGATTCCGCGGGAGGTAGTCCCGCCAGGGAAATCGCGAAATGGGACGGCAAGGCCTGGAGCCCGCTCGGAACCGGAATGAACAATTCCGTCGCCGTTATTGTAAATGATAAGAACGGCAATCTCTATGCCGGCGGCAACTTCGATTCGGTCGGCGGCATCAACACCGGCTGCATAGCGAAATGGGATGGCGCCGCGTGGTCGCCGCTTGGGAAGGGAATTTCGCTTGATACTTCTTCCCGCGTGAGCATTTCCTACTATATGGGAATAAATTCCCTTGCGTTCGACAATAACGGCATGCTCTATGCCGGTGGATACTTTACCTACATCGGCGGAGTCGCGGCCAGAGGTATCGCCCGATGGAACGGGAGCGCCTGGAGTGCTCTTGACACTGGCTTTAATGAAACGGTGATATCCATCGCCTTTTCCCCCAACGGGGATCTTTATGCCGGTGGAATTAACGGCGGTATTTCGAAATGGGACGGGACATCATGGAATTTATTGGCGAGCGGGAAATTAAGCTCCTTAAGAAACCCATACCTGTATCCGGAAAAAAACATTTTTGCGCTATTGTTCGACAAGAACGGAAATTTGTTTGTGGGAGGCTGTTTTGATACGATCGCGCGTCGGTATCCCGCGCATAATATAGCGGTCTGGAACGGTAAGAAATGGTTTGCGCTGGGCTCCGGACTCGAAACACGAACCGGTAATTTATTAAGCAGCGTAAATGCCATGGTATTGTTCGATTCATTGCTATATGTCGGCGGCAATTTTAATTTCGCCGGCGGCCAAGTATCAAATTATATTGCTCGTGTAAATATACACACCATAGCCAATCCGGTCATCGATGGCGTCAAATCGATGCAAACAACAACGATACGCTACCGATTGGTCAAATCAACCCTTGTTATTTCCGGCGTGACCCGGCAAGATCGCCTATCCGTATATACCGTTTCGGGCCGGTGCGTGCGTCAAGCCCAAGGAGCTTCGGCAATGAAGCTGACGGGCCTCGCCCCGCAGCCGCTCCTTATCCGCGTCATCCGCGCGGGAAAGATCGTTTCGACGGGGATGGTGGTGGTACAATGATACCTTGTGCGATTATGTGCAGATCAAGGTGACAGATGCTAAAAGTAAATTAAGGTTTTAAGGGGCCTTCTCCTCCGTGTGTACCTTGCGGATGTGCATGTCATGTAATACTCGATTCAAATTTAGTGATTTTGAGTGAATTTTATACACCACCAACAGATTCTTGCAAAAGATACAATAATTTTCCATGATTTCCGCTCAAACTGACAGACGTATATTCACGTTTGAGATTCACGCTTAGACTTTGACGATTTGCGAGGGTAAATCAAAGACAAAATACGCCGGACTTTCGGATGCTGGTCATTCACAGTTCATATGGGATGAGATAAGAATAAATTTAATTGTATCCTATGGTTAACATGATATAATTTTAAATTATGATTGAGATTCGTTATACAGAGACCTTTTCTACCGGCTACGACTAGGCTTATCCGGGGATACTAAATCCGTTGGACAAGGCGTTTCGGAAATTCGTATCGATTTTGGTCCAGGCTATCGTATTTATTATACCAAGCGAGGCAAAGAACTGATTATTCTTCTGGTCGGTGGAGATAAAAGCAGTCAGAATAGGGATATTCAAAAGGCGCAAGATTTAGCAAAACGTTTATAGGAGGTAACTAATGAAAAAGCTTAAAACTAGAACTTTTGATACCGCAGAATTTCTTTCCTCTGAAAAAGACATGGCAGCATATCTTGAGGCAGCATTATATGAGGGTGATCCTTCTTTGGTAGTACAAGCGTTGGGTGCAATCGCAAAAGCCCGTGGTATGGCGCAAATAGCCAAAGATACTGGACTTCGCCGCGAGAGCCTTTACAAAGCATTATCGCCTGAAGGCAACCCTGAATTTAATACTGTGCTTAAGGTAGTAAAAGCTTTAGGGATTCGGCTTCATGCAGAGACTACGTTTTGAATATGTCGTTTTTTGTTTGGAAAATGGATTCATTCTCGATGACAAGGTTCATCCTAATCGAATTAAATATCCGAACCAGCGGTTAATGATAATTGATTTAGACGGGTATGCTTTTTTAGTTCCCTATATACAAAATGAAAATACATTATTCTTAAAAACTATTATTCCAAGCAGAAAAGCCACTAAACAATTTTTAGGTGATACATTATGAAAATAATTTTGGATAAGGAAGAAGAAAAACTTCTTGAATCTTTTGAAAATGATGACTGGAAATCCGTGCCGGACTTAAAAAAACGGAAAAATCAGCTCAGAGAAATTGCAAAGGAAACACTAAAAAAAAATAGACGCCTTAATATACGCATTTCAGAAATTGATTTGCGACATTTACAACGAAAAGACCATTGGCCTCGTGTTTGAAGCTTTGAGATGAGTATATACGCGGCTGCATCACAACCACAAAATTGCACGCCGAAAACGCGGAGCGCGTTTCGGGTGAATTGGAGTAATCAAATGCGAAAGACAATCAGAAATACTGTTGCGGATTCCGTTAAAAATTTAATTTACGCTCGTTCTTTTGGAAGTGCCATCAAACGAGCCTTGAGTTTTTATAAAAAAAAGGAGCTGTATGAAAAATAACATTGGATTTTTTTTAGCTTCCATTTTATTGTTTTCCATCGGATGCAACAATAAAGAGCTCAACGGACCATGCTTCACGGCGGCGCAATACAGGGTGGAAGCCGGAAAAGCGCGCACCGATGGGGAAAAAGCCGCGCTTCTGGGAAAGGCCGACGCCCTTCAACATGAATGCGACGCGCAGAATCGACATCTTCAGGACCTGCAGAGCCACAACGCGAAAGTGCGATAGCCACAGCCCAGCCGAAGCAACCGTGGCGGCGGGGCGCTGCATCCTCCATGCGAATATTTATCTCTTAGTTTCATATTTTTGGTTATTCGATTTTACAATTCATTTTTTTTCGCTGATAGGTAATTTTAATGATAAAGACGCGGTAACTAATTGGTCGCCCCGGTGGAAAGATATTTCAGAAGGTGCCCGATCGACTGCTCCATGGCGTCTTTCAATGCCGTACGGAAAAAAAACATAAATACGGTCGACTGTCCGCTTGCCGAACAGGACAATAATTTCTTTTTCTCCTTCACGTTCCACAGGTCCGCGTGCAAAGTGACCACGCAGATTTCGCTGCTTCCCCCGCCCACAAATACCCCGCCGCCGCCCCCCATTCCGCCGCCGGCCATATACATCGGCGCGCTGCTCGACACGCTGTTTGAAATGTCAATCGAACGAACGACAAAAAAATAGTCCTCCCCGGACGCATCGAACAAGGCCCGCGCCTGGTCGATGCTGTTCTGGTCAAGGTTCGCCGAAAGCAGCAGCGAAACGTCCTGCAGGGAATCGCCGATAATTACAGAACACTGCAATCTCGATTTCATACTGTCGGCCACCTGCCCGAGCAGAACAGACGTAAATTGCCGCGGAGACTTGTATTCGTTGATGAACGCCTTTTTGAACTCCATCAAATTTACTTGTTTCGAAACATAGAGTTTTACCTTAGACCCGTTTTTAACCTGTCCGAAGGAAAAAGAACCGTCCTGGTAGTCCTTTGTCACAAGTATCGACGGGGCGCACCCCGCAAAAAAAACGACTGAAGCGCAAATGGCAATTCTGAGGTAATTCATAGCACGTGTTTCTCCCTTTTCAAAAAGTTATTATTTTGCAAAGGCTGACAGAAAATTTCTTTTTTTGGAATGCAGGGAATTATAGACCAAACGATCCTTTACACACTCCATATTTTCAGCTTTTTTTACCGCCTTTGCCTCTTTTCCGCTGACGGCATTCATTAAAAATATAGGTATTTTCGGATATTTTTGTCAAAATAATAAATGGAGGCCTATGGCTTTGTGACAAGCTTGAAAATTTTCCGACAGTTTTTAAGCGCAATTCCATTTTATGTTCTGCAAAGCCATCAGGCCGATCATCAGACCGATATTCACATTTTTGACAATAATGCGCGGAAACAGCTATATTTTTTATTGAAGTCGTTTATGGTGCGGATGGCGGCAACGCGTAGACGCACCGGACTCAAAATCCAACGGTAGCAATACCATCCCGGTTCGATTCCGGGCTTCGGCAAAAAAAAGGGAGTGCCCGTGCGCAAGGTAAAAATAGGATGGAGCGCCCTCCTGTGCATAGCGAATGCCTTCCTCATATCCACCTGCGCGACGAAACGCGAAAATCCCGCGCCACTGGGCTTTATAGCCGCGGATTCCACAATCACCTATACTCAGACCATAGCGCCCATGATTTCGGCCTATTGCGGCGCATGTCATATTGCACATGCCCTGGGCGGGGTGAGTTTTACTTCCTACGAAAACGTCATCGCGCATCTGGACAGGATCATTGCCCGAACGCAAAGCGGCACCATGCCACCCTACGGCTATGCGGGTCTATCTCCTCTCCAGGAAGACACTATCCTTATGTGGAAGGCGGGCGGCTCCAAGCGAGGAACAACCGTTACACCACCCGTGGTTGTTAAAGACAGCGCGATAAACTATGCAATGAATATAGCTCCAATGCTTGCCGACCGATGCGGCGCCTGTCATATCAGCGATTCAAAAGGCGGGGTTTCGTTTGCAACGTATGCTGATGTCATTGCCGTTATCGACCGCATCATTATTCGCGCGCAAAGCGGCACCATGCCGCCGTCGGGATTCCTTCCTCTTACCGCCGGGCAAATCGATACCTTGACCGTATGGCGGGCAAGCGGGTTGCCGCAGGGAAGCGGCACGCCGGTTCCGGCCGTGCCGATCGATTCCAGTATAACCTATACCCTCAATGTACGACACCTGATGACCGGACACTGCTCTGATTGTCATATTGGAGACAATGAGGGGAATCTTTCGCTGGCGACTTATGCTGATGTCAAGGCGAATATCGACTTTATCATCGGGCGTGTCGAATCCGGCACCATGCCTCCTCCCGGGTCAGATTTTTCCTTATTGACCAAGACGCAGATCGATACGTTGAAGATATGGAGGGTCAGCGGTGAACGACAATAGCCTCGGCGTAGCACTGGCGACCTTGATCTTCGCGGCAGTAGGGCTTGTATCCGCCGCCGATGCGCCTGCTTGCTGCAAGGCGCTTTCGGAAGATCCGGACGCATTAACATGCCCCGAACGCGCCTTCGCGCTTTTTCTTCCCCGGCCTGTTTCCCCCAAATCCTTGCTTTTTATCGTTGATCATCGGGCCCAATCCGCGGCGTTCGATAGTCCTTTGAGGGATGGACTTGGGCTTGACAACGGGTCTTTAAAAATAGGACTGGAACTCAGGTATAGCCCTTTTAAAAATCTTGATGCGGGACTTCGCCGTGTCAATAATGCCGCGGACCCGTTTGATACCTACGAATTCGACGCGCGTTTTTGCATTTTGGAAGAAAGTAATAGCGGCCTGGACGCTGCCGTAAGGGGAGGAGTAACCTTGTTCTACCAGGATACTTCCGGCACGGCATCGGGCTATTTCGGCTCCTTGTCGGCCGGAAGGAGCATAGGTAATAGAATCTATGTAACAGCCGGAGTGTTATACCACTCCAACTCGACGAATTTCTCCAAAACGGTTGCGGATAAAGACTGGACGCTCTGCGCGCCGTTTGCTCTTTCAATAAGGATGGCGGGCGGCTTTTTCGTTTTAGCGGAAGGATTTGCACCCCTGCAAGGGTATAACGCGGGCAAACCCGGTTATGCCTATGGGTTCAAATACGCGACATTCAGGCATAGCTTTTCGGCGTTTTTGACAAATACACAATACTCAACCGCGGACGGCGTTGCAACCGGCAGCGACCGCCTGGATAAGCCGGTGTTGGGCTTCATGATAACCCGAAAGTTCGGAGGGGAGTAAAGACAAGAAATCTGGAATCCGGCTTAATAGGGAGGGCGCCATCCAGGATTGTCCCGACGAACTTTGGCTCAAAGCGTGGAAGGGAGTGCCGCTCTATCGACAAAACCCTAAGATCCGATCGAAAGTCCCTTTTGACCAGTCCTTTTGAATAATGTCGCAGGTAACGGGGGTTTTAAGAACGGAACTGAAATATTCCGGGTTGTGGTTACTTACCAACACCACTTTAATTTCTGAATATTGTTTGAGTTGCGTTGCCACATCAATACCCGACATGCCCGGTAATTTGTAGTCGGTTATAACCAGGTTAGGTTTCAGATGAGGAATTTTATCGAGCGCCTCTTCGGCATTTTCAAATTCACCGATTATTTCGACCTCGGAATTGCTTTGTAAACGATGCTTATACAGGAGCCGGTGAGTCGCATCATCATCGATTATTATTATTCGTTTTGTCATGGTATTTTCTAAAATAATTAATCGGCATGCGGATGTTTGCATTAAAACGGAGACAAATTTATATTGATCCAATAGTGCAGCGCAGTTTTGAGGTTTTCAGTGAACTCGGTCAAGTCATGGGACTTATGAAGAAAGCCGTTGGCGCCCGCATCGTAAGCGGCTTTCATGTCTTCGTCCATTTTTGAAGACGTGACCATTACCACGGGGACATATCGGGTTTTTTCCTGAGCCCGAATGAATTGTAAAATTTCAAGCCCGCCGGCGCCGGGCATTTTGAGGTCCAAAAGAATAAGGTGAGGAGGATTTCCCATACGAAGCCGCTCCATGGCTTTAAAGCCGTCGGAGGCTTCCTCGATTGCGCAATCGACGGCGGATTTCATAATAGCCCTTTTTGTGATAAAAATATCGTCGGGATTGTCGTCAATCATCAGTATCGAGCACGGTCCTCTCATTATCGGTTACCCCCCCCCATCTTTCCTTTTGTCAACAGACAGCGTAAAATGAAAACTAGCGCCTTTTCCAACTTCGCTTTCCGGCCAAATCCGGCCTCCATGCCGCTGGATGACTTTACTTACAATGGCAAGCCCTATTCCGGTCCCCGGAAATTCGTTCTCCGAATGGAGTCGTTGAAAGGGCGTGAAAAGTCTCTTTGCATGGGTCATATCGAAGCCCGCGCCGTTGTCTTTTATAAAATATGTTTTCTCGCCGGAAATTTCAACGGTTCCGAATTCGATGACGGCATGGGGGATTTTGCTTGAATATTTCCAGGCATTGCCGATAAGGTTGGACAGGACAATGTTGACAAGTCGCGCATCAGCGCGCCCGTGAATGTCTTGTGCGATAAGCGTTTCGATGCTTCTTTGGGGCTCCGTTTGTTGCAGCTCCTCTATGATGGCGCTCACCATGGCGCTTAAGTCGATTTCCTCAACGTTCATTTCCTGGCGGGAGATTTTCGCGAGGCTGAGCATGTCGTCGATGAGTTCGTTCATTTTGTCCGCGCCGCTTTTTATCCGTCTCATGAACTCCTGACCGTTGGCGTCAAACTTATCTCCGTAATCCTCCAATAAAATATCGCTGAACCCTTTGATAGTGCGCAGTGGTCCGCGTAAATCGTGCGATACGGAATAGGAGAAGCTTTCGAGTTCCTTGTTAGCCGCCAGTAAGTCGGTGGTCTTTTGCATAAGGAACGAATTGAGTTCATCGATTTTTTCACGGTTTATTTTATCGTCGGTCATGTCGATGCCGGTACCGATAATAAGCTCAACCTTGCCATTGGTATTCTTTAGAGCGGAATTTGCCCACCGGATGAATCGTCGGGATTTGTCCTTCTTGACCCAATAATTTTCAAACTCCATCTCCGCGTTGACGTTGCCCTCTTTAATTTTATTAAAAACATCCTTGACCGTGTCTCTTTCTTCGGGCAAAAGCAAATAATCCCAAAAGGGTTTTCCTTTTAGTTCCGTATAAGTATACCCTGTCGCCTTTTCGCACGCATGGTTGAAAAGCTCGATGCGGCCCTCCGGGTCTAACACGACAATCAGACCGGAGGTGGTTTGAATGATCGCGTTACAGAAGTTGCGTTCTTTAAGGACCGCTTCTTCCGCCGATTTTCGCGCTTCCTGCATCCTGATCGATAAAATCCCATAGGCAAGATCATCGGATAGATCAGTAAGCAATGTTATTTCATCGTTAACAAAGGCGTTGGGTTCTTTGGAATAAATGGATATGGCCCCAAACGCCTTGTTGCCGTTGAGTAAAGGAAAGACCACCGATGAGGCATACCCTCTGCGTATCGCTTCTTCACGCCAGGGCTTAAACTTCGGATCCGTCAGCATATTCATGCAACGAGTAGGCTTTCCCGTGCGGATTGCCGTGCCGGTCGGCCCCCGGCCTCTTTCGGTATCGTCCCAGGTGATGTCTAATTTTTCCAGATAACCTTGCTCAAACCCCGCCGAGGCCACGGGCCTGACCGATTTTTGGGCGCCATTTTCGGCGAATCCGATCCATACCATTTTATAACCACAATCATTTGTTATTATTTTGCAAACTTCGTTTAAATAATTCTCTTCATGTTCAGCCCGCATCATTGCCTGGCTGCTTTTAGAATGCGCCGAAAGCGTCCGGTTGAGTTGGATAAGTTCGAGTTCGCCTTTTTTACGATCGGTTATATCGTGGATGATCGAGAATAGGAGCTTTTTACCCTGAACATCGTTTGGGGAAGAGTAGACTTCCACCCATCGGACATCGCCGTTTGCCAAGCGGTGCGGAAAAACGAAATTGGTCCGCCGTTCCTCAAGCGCTTTTTTAAGTTCCTCGGCCACCTTTTCCTTGGGCAATTGATTGATATCGCTGATTTTTAAGGAAAGCAGCACTTCCCGTGAATAGCCATAATATTTTTGTGCGGCTGCGTTGGCTTCCACGATCGAGCCGCTTTCCGGTTCGATGAGAAGCATGACCGCCTGGTGGCGCTCGAACATGCTGCGGAAGCGCTCTTCACTGATTCGGAGAGCCTCTTCGGCTTTTTTCTGCTCGGTAATATCACGGCTGAAAATGACGAGCCCTTTAACCGCGCCAAGCGCGTCCCGAACCGGGTAAAACGTATGATTAAAAATAATGCCGTCGCGTTCGTCTTGGAATTGGACGGATTTCCCTGTTCGGGCCATTTCCCGGATTTTCGCCTGCCGCAGTTCCTTTACATGCTGAGGCGTGAGAGCGAACCCGTTTTTCCCGATGACCTCGGCAACGGATTTCCCCAATCGCTTGGCCGCGGTCTCGTTGGCTCCGAGAATATCGCCATCCAGGTCCATGAGCCAAAGGGTTTCGGTGGTGGCGTTTAATATGGCGTTGGATATTTCGTTTTGTTCTCTAAGCGCATTCTCCGCTTTTTTCCGTTCGGTAATATCGCTGAAGCAAATGGCCACCTTGCGGCTGTCGCTCCCGCCCATGCGAAAAGCATAGACCTCAAACCACCGGTCGAGGGCCTTCGCCTCGTTGACGAATTCGGCGGGTTCGCCGGTCACGGCGATTTTCCCGTAAATTTCGAACCATTGTTCTTCGTGGTCCGGGGCCAAATCGCGCATGAGCTTTCCTTGCGCGTTATGCAATCCGGTTTGCTCCTCGAATGCCTCGTTGATTTCCAGGAAACGATAATCGACGGGTTTGTTGTCCGCGTCGAATATCATTTCGATGATGCAGAACCCTTCGATCAGAGAATTGAACAAGGTCCGATAGCGCTCTTCGCTTTCCCGCAATGCCTCTTCGGACAGTTTTTGCTCGGTCACATTTCTAAAATACCCTATCAAGCCGTCGACGCGCCCAAGGGCATCGTGTTTCGGCACATACGAACCGTCAAAAAATTGCCGCTTTCCCTCAAGATCGATCAAGGTCGTCTCCAAATGCGCGGGAGCGTCTGTTTCGATCACCTGCTTCTTGATTTTGGTGATCTTGCGGGCATCTTCTATTGTCAATATATCATAGTCCGTCTTTCCGAGCATGTCTTTTTCCGTCAGCCCCAATTGCGGATTGACGACCAATAAGTATCGAAGTTCCAGGTCCTGCATGAGAATGTGGTCGGGAGTGTTGGACGTAATGGCCTTGTAGCGTTCTTCGCTCTTCCGCAGCACCTCCTCGGCCCGCTTGCGCTCGGTGATGTCGGTCAGAAATGAATTGTAATAAAGAGGCCTTCCATCGCCATCCTTGACCACATGCACAAGCAGTTCAATCGGTATGCGCGTGCCGTCTTTCCTCACATATTCTTTTTCGTAACGAACCGGCACTCCGGTATCATTCAATTCCGCCAGCTTCTTTTGTTCGATTTCCGCCCATTCCGGCGGCGTGAGCGCTTTGCCCCAATTGATGGTCCGCAATTCATCGCCGCTATAGCCGGTAAGTCGCTCAAAGGCTTTATTAATAAGTCCCAAACGGCCGTCGGGGTATCCGACGCCAAAAGGTTGGGACGAGGACTCGATGACGCTTGCAAGGAAATCAACCTGCCGCCTGCTTTCCCAAAGCGCCTCTTCCGCCTTTATACGCTCCGTAATATCGATCGACGCTCCGAGCATCGCCGGCTTGCCGCCGAAATTGATCGGCCGGACTGACGACAACAGCCAAATGGGCGTACCGTCGCTCTTTTTGGCTTTGATCTGATAGTTACTGACGAATCCTTGCGCCTTGATCGCTTCGATCATTTTGTCGCGGTCCGCGGGGTCGAAGTAAACGTCCGGTCCTTGACGCCCGACAAGCTCGCCTTTACGGAAGCCGAAGGCCTCGTTATAGGCCGAATTAGTGAACAGGATGGTTGAGTCCTCGGAACTGCTCAAGGAAATAAGCGCCGGAAGAGCTTCGGCAATGGTCTTGAACCGCTCCTCACTGTCGCGCAGCGCCTGCTCCGCCTCAACCCGGTCCGTGGTGTCAAGCCCGATGGACATTATCCCGAACAAATCGTTATTCCTATCAAGCAGCGGGGCGAATATCAAGGAAGAATACCGTCGTTTCATTTGACCGTCCTCTTCAACCATGTAGGGGACGTCGTTTTTTAAATGCGACTTTTTCGTACGTGTTATTTCATCGAAGGCGGCCTTGAGCATGACGCTATTGCCCTGATTGACGTCGAGCATGGACCTGCCGATGATTTCGACGTTCGCGCCGATCCTGCGGCGGTGTTCCTTATTTGCAATTAGATATTCATAGTTCGGATAGTCCAATACGGCGATACCCGCCGGAGAGTGTTCGATTACCGCTTCCAAAAGCATGCGCAGTCGCTCGCGTTCCTGTTCGCCCTTTTTTCGGTCGGTTATGTCATGGACTATCTTCGAGACGCCGACAATGCGACCGTGTTCGTCCTTAAGCGGCGAGGAAGTTATTAAAACGTTTATCCGCCGTCCGTCTTTTGTCAACCGTATGGTCTCTAAATGTTTTACATGCCCGCCCGAACGCAGCACGTGAAGTATTTTTTCTTCCTCATCCATGCGGTCGGCGGGAAGCAGCATGGTCACGGGCTGACCGATCGTCTCCCGCGCGCTGTAGCCGAATATCTTCTCGGCGCCTTGGTTCCAACTACGGATGACCCCGTTCAGGTCTTTGGAAAAAATCGCGTCATCCGAGGACTCGACGATGGACGCCAGCCGGATAAGCGACCCTTCAGCCTGTTTACGCAGGGTAATGTCCGTGAAGGTCACCACTACGCCCTCAACCCGATCATCGGCGTTGCGATAGGGTAGCGTTTGACGAATAAACCATTTGTCCCCGCACCGGACCTCCCGCGACACGGCGGCAAGCTTGTGAAGGACTTCTTCGGTATCCACGGCCAATTCCGGCCCGATGTTGTCTTGGGAAAATTCCCCGAACGGCCTTCCGATGTCCGCTTCGATGAACTTGACTATGCGGGTCATGGCAGGAGTAAACCGCTTGATTTTCAGATCCTTGTCGAGAAATATCGTGGGAATATCGGTGGAGATGAAAAAATTATTCAGGTCGTTTTTCGTGATTTCCTGGGCTTCGACGGTTTCCTGAAGCTGGGCGTTGACCGTGACCAGTTCTTCATTGAGCGACTGGAGTTCTTCCCGCGAAGTTTCCAGTTCCTCGTTGGCGGCCTGCAACTCCTCGTTGGACGAATGCATTTCTTCATTGAGGCTCTTAAGCTGTTCGATGTTGCCTTGAAGCTCGTCGCGGGTGGAGGCCAATTCATGTTCGAGCTGCCGGAACAAAGGCCCGTCGGCGTCGCAGGGTTCCGCGTCCATTTCTTGAGCGCTCTTTAAAAAGCCTTGCTCCTCGAACGAAACGGCATAAAGATCGCCGTCGGAAACTGTTTTCGCCAAAAAGGTAATCGAAATGGCCACCTGGCGCATTTTCTTGTTTTTGCCGGGCATGGGAAAAAGCATGGCCCGCGGCTTGCCGTCATGGATTGCCTGTAACAAATGCCGCCGAAGCCTATTGCGCATGGCGTCAGGCACTTGATCGAGGAGCTTATTAGTCGGAGCTCCACCGGGCTGGGAAAGGAATTTATTGGTAGGGCCGCTGTAATATACCACGCTGTATGAGGCGTTGATGACGACCACGGCCGGGGCGAACTTTTTTAAAAGTTCCTGCTGTGCGACGGCTTGGACGCTCGAATCGCCCGGCGACGAAAACCAGGCCACAGGCCCATGCGTGTCCGATCCCGCGTCGAAAGGGAGCGCCATCTTTTTCAATTGCGGCCGGTCGGCCCCGATTCGCTTGTAAAGACGGCATTTTTTATTCCCGAGTGATTTGAACAATGAATGGAGCTTGCCCGTGGATTCCGCGTTGCCCATGAACAAACAGCCGTCCGGATTAAGGGCGTAATGAAAAAGTGATAGGCATTTTTCCTGGGCAGGGGTTTCCAAATAAATAAAAAGGTTGCGGCAGATGATGAGATCGACCTTCGAAAAGGGCGGATCGACAAGGATGTTTTGCTTTGCAAAAACGACTATGTCCCGGGTGCTTTTAACGATATCCATCGAAGAGCCGTCTTGCCCGGCGATAAAATACCGCCGAACATATTCATCCGGAATATTCTCGGATACGCTTGCCGGATAGGATCCTTTACGGGCAATCTTTAAAGCTTTTTCATTGATGTCGGTGGCGAAAATTTGAAAGGTTCTCGGAGTACCCGACTTTTCCGCTTGGAGTTGAAGCATCATCGCAATGGTATAGGCTTCTTCGCCGGTGGAACAGGCGGGGACCCAAACGCGAAGAGGTTTTTCCGCCGCGCCTTTGGAAATCAAGTCTTTGACGACGATGCACTGGAGGATTTCCCAGGCGTCCGGGTCTCTAAAAAAACTCGTGACGCCGATCATGAGGTCGTTTGCCAAGGAGAATATTTCCTTCGGACTTTTCTTAAGAAAGGCAAGGTATTCATCCGGAGAAGGCATTGTCGCAAGGCTCATTCGACGATAGACTCTGCGCGCCACTACATTTTTTTTATAATATTCGAAATGAATGTTGGTTTTGCCAAGCAGAATAGTGAAGAGCGCTTCCAGATCGGATCCCGGTAAATCGATCGGTCCATTTGGGCCGTTGAAATCACCCAAAATAAGACGGTTGATGCATTGATCCACCATGGGCCCCAGATCTTGCGGAGAAGCCACGAAATCCGGCAAGCCCGCGGTAATGGCGCTCATGGGCATGATGTTGAATTCGGCGGTCGAGGGTTTTTGCGCCATGACAATCCCGCCGGCGGCTTTGATTTCCCTAAGGCCCAGGGTCCCGTCGGACCCCGCTCCCGACAGGATTATTCCGATTGACAAATCGCCTTGCCATGCTGCGAGCGAGCGGAATAAATGGTTTATGGTAAGCAGGGGACTCTTCGTATCCGGTAGGCTTATTTTAAATTTTCCTTTTTCAATTGAAACCGGTTTCCCTGACGAATTAATAAAGACGAATCCGGGGCGCACGACCTCCTTGTCAAGTATTTCCCTGAAATGAAGGTGCTTGAAAGAATGGGCGAATAACTCGGCGAGCGAAGACTTTTTTTGCAGTGAAAGATGAATAATACAAATGATCGTCGCATTAGGGCAAGCGGGTAATGAAGTGAAAAACGCTTTAAACGCTTCAATGCCTCCGGCGGAAGCGCCTATCCCGATTATGGGAAAACGTTTTTTTCCCCCGCGTTTATTTTTCGAAGAGGATTTTTGGCGAGAATTTTTTTGTAGCGACATACGCTAAAACCTCAAAAATTAAAATATAGCTTATTATGAAGGCAATTACAAAATTAGATGCACGCCCCCAATATTAAAAAGTAGGGGGGGGTGCCGACCGTCCCTGCTTTTTCCCGTGTTTGAAAGGGTATCAGGCGAATTTTTTCAACGCGGACTCAAACTCTTGCGCACTCGCTTCGTATTCCACCAAAGGCTTAAGAGCCGAGAGGCCGCTTAATTCCTCATAGGAAGGTTTTTCATGCCGGTAAAGAACGCCGATGGGTATTGTATCCCCCCACTGACGCGCTTTGTCAAAAGCGGCAATGAAGTTTGCGGGATCGTATCCGGGTTCCCCATCGAGCTTGTAGACCCGCTCTTTGTACCATGCCTGGGTATTGAGCTTATTGAAGGAAACGCATGGCTGTAAAACGTCAATGAGTGAAAACCCCGTATGCTGCACTCCTTGTACGATAAGTTCGGCGAGGTGGTCGGGATCATTGGCAAAGCCCCTCGCCACGAACCCGCAACCCAGCGAAAGCGCGATTTCCAAGGGTCTGAAGGGTTCAAGCGTCACGCCGCGCGGCTGCACTTTGGTAACGCGGCCTTTTTCCGTGGTGGGGGAAGCTTGCCCTTTTGTTAATCCATAGACCTGGTTGTCGTGGACGATGACGGTAATGTCCGGGTTGCGGCGGATTGCATGGATGAAGTGGTTGCCCCCTTCTCCATAGCAGTCGCCGTCGCCGGTGGTCACGATGACCGTGAGGTCCTTATTGGCTATTTTCGCGCCGGTTGCGGCGGGTAAGGCGCGGCCGTGAAGTCCATTGAAACAGTTGGCCTTAACATAGTGCGGCAGTTTGGCCGCCTGTCCGATGCCGGAAACCAAAAGCACGTCCTTGGGCTGTTTGTTCAGTTTTACAAGTGCCTTTTGAACCGCGGTCAGTATGCCGAAGTCTCCGCAGCCGGGGCACCAGGCTATCGGGTCCGCGCTTTTAAAATCAGATTGTTCCATGCGTTCTCCTATATTCTTCAAGACGGGTAAACAAATCATCGTAGGTGAACGGCCGCCCGTCATATTTCTTGATTGAACCCTCGATGACAATGCCGGTTTCTCTTTGTATCAATCTCGCTAATTGTCCTGCCGCATTGTTTTCCACGGTTATGAGATGCGCGCCGGGGGCTTGCGCTAAAAGCAATGCCAAAGCCTCGGAGGGAAACGGCCATACCTGGGGAAAATGAATGCATCCGACTTTTTCTTGTTCGAAGGCTTCGCACACTTCTTCAATGACCCCTTTCGTGGAGCCGAATCCAAGAACGATGAACCGCGCTTGGGCAATGTTTTTAGAGTACGGCGCAATGACCTCCTTCGCCAAAAGCATCATTTTATTTGTAAAGCGTTTATCGACCATGGCGGTCCGCAGAGCGCCGTCTTCCGTAATATGGCCTTCCTCGGTGTGCTCGTCGCTGTCGGCATAGATAACACCGGAAATCCACGAGGGTACGGCGCGAGGGGAAATGCCGGTTTCTGTAAGTTTATATCGAAGGTAAGGCCCGTCAGCCTCCGGCACGGAGCGAGGGAGGACGTGACGGACCCTCGGCAAATCGTTCCCCGGCAAAGCGGCAGGCGTCACCATGTCCGCTAAATACTGATCGGTGAGAATGATAACGGGAATTTGAAACCTGTCGGCAACGTCGAATGCCCTGACTGTCAATTCGAAAGCCTCTTCGAGGTTTCCCGGCGCATAGACGGCCCGCGCGAATTCACCATGCCCCGCGTGCAGGACCAGATCCAGATCGGCCTGTTCGGTTTTGGTGGGCAGTCCCGTCGCGGGCGCGGGGCGTTGACCATTGACAATGACCACCGGCGTTTCAAGCATTGCAGCCAGACTCACGCCTTCGGTCATGAGCGCAAACCCTCCGCCGGAGGTAGCGGTCATGGCCCTGACTCCGGCGTATGATGCGCCGATGACCATGTTGATCGCGGCAATTTCGTCTTCGGCTTGTTCGACGATCAAAGGAATTTCATTTGAAAACCCCGCCATGGTTTCCATGATGGTTGTCGATGGCGTCATGGGATACCCGGAATAAAAACGGCATCCGGCATAAACCGCCCCCAGGGCAACGGCTTCGTTGCCGTCACAAAGAACGCGCGATGAGCCGGGTTGCGCGGGCATTTCGCCGGAAAAATATGGTTCCTTTTTGCCAAGGTCATAACCCTCGCGCCAGCAAGCGACATTTCCTTCCGAGGCCGCCGGTCCCTTTGACGCGAAAAAGTCCTTCACCGTTCGTTCAATGATTCCCCCGTGGATGCCGAGTATGCCGGAAATCGCCCCCAATGCAACCGAACCCGCAAAGAGGGCGTCGCCTTGCTTTAAGGCAATGTCCCGGAGCGGAACATCGAAAAACGAAACGTCGCTTTCGTTAGGCGCAAGGCGATTTTTGTCAAGAACAATCCTTCCACCGGTTTTCAGCGAACCGCGATGAAGGCCCACGCTCTGGGCATTGAGCGGAAGGAAAATGTCGATGTTACTTTTTAGGGAGCCTACGCGCTTATGGCTTATCCTGACGCTATACGAATTGTTTCCACCGCGCACGCGCGACATATAATCCTGGTTTGCAATGAATTCCCATCCGTTATTCCTGATAATCCGGCAGAGCAAAGCGCCGATTGTCTGGATACCCTGACCTGCTTCGCCCGCGATTCTAATCGATATGTCAAAGTCCGATTTATTTTTGGTCATACGCCTGTTTCAAAATATCCGTTTCTATTTTGGTCATTTTCATCAACGCCTGCATGACCCTTTTGGATTTTTCAGGGTCCTTACCGCTCATCAGCTTACCCAAGGCGGCGGGTACGATCTGCCAGGAGAGGCCGTATTTGTCTTTAAGCCAGCCGCATTGTCCTTTTTGGCCGCCTTCGGAAAGTTTTTCCCACAGATGATCGACTTCATCCTGCGTTTCGCAGTCGACCATCATGGAAATCGCTTCGGTGAATTTGAATTCGCCCGCGCCGTCTATTCCCATGAATTGCTGCCCGTTGAGTTCGAACACTATGGTCAAGACTTTTCCCTTCATATTCGGTATTTCGTCGCCATAGCGTGCAATAGTTATAATCTTTGATTTTTTGAAAAGGGATATATAAAAATTCGCCGCCTCTTCGGCTTTTCCGTCGAACCACAAAAATGGGGTGATTTTCTGTTTCATGAAACGTCTCCTTTTAAATTCCCAGCGCCTGTTTCAGGTCCATTGCATGTTCCTGTTCCATGGCCAAAATCGTACGCAACTGGGAAGACAGCGCAAATTCCTTGAGCTGCTCGGCCTGGTCGATTCGGAGTTTATAACGCCTGATCGCGTCTTCTTCTCCGTCAAGGTCCTGCCGCATCATTTCCGTGTTGTTTTCCGAAACGAGGATCCGCCCTACCTGCACCGAGGGCGAGCCGTCGAAATAGTCGATCTGGTCGGCGAGTATCATGGCGTGTTGAATTTCTTCATTCGCGTGAATTTTCAGCTCTTTGATTAAATCGCCGAATTGCGCGCCGTTCATGACCGCCGAATGATTGATGTATTGAATGGCCGCTGAATATTCCAATTCAAGGTCCTTATTCAATAAATCCACGAGTTCTTGCAGCGTAAGCGCCATGTTCATACTCCTTTTTAAAAGTGTAAATAGTGGAACAACTATATCCTTTTTAAGCAAAACCTATACCATACGCATTGTTGAGGCTTATTGGTATGGTAATTGCGTTGTCATTTATTCCCGTTCTTTTCCAATTCACTTTCCAAGGGAGAAGAACATGCGGTATCGTCGATTTGCTGCAACTGGTTTATCTGTGTCTGAGCTGTGTTGGAGAACCATGAATGTTTAAATCACCGAGAAGAACGATGAAAGGTTCATACTATTCTCATTTTCAAAAGTACGTTTCTCAAAATTGACAATACTTTCATTAAAAGGGAACTAAAAGGAGTAGCAAAATGAATGCAAAACAATCAATTGAAAATTGGCTGGGAAATCCGATCGAACAAGGGCAATCCTATTTGAATGAAATCCTGGGGAGATTCGGGAACGAAAATTATATGTCGGAAACCGAATTCGAAAAAATGGTCATTCTTGAACGGAAGAAATCGGAGCGCTCAGGAAGGTCTTTTCTCCTTGTGCTCGTGTATATTGACCAAACGCATAAAGTCGATCCATGGACCGTAAAAAAATTCACGCGGGACATGTCCTTGGCCCTGGATTACTGCACTCGGGAAATCGATGTAAAGGGCTGGTATGTGAAAAACGCGGTATTGGGAATACTGTGCCCCGATATCGATGCAAGAAAAAAGGAAATTCTGATGCGGCGTCTCAATACTACGTTGCAAAGCGCCTTCAATAAATTCCAGGAACTGCATCTTAAAGTGAACGGCATGCTCTATCCCGAAGCGGACGAGACGCATGACAATGACTTTGAGAACAGCATTACGAATAACAAAAACGAGGAATATTCTCTCGCTAAAGATACGTTTTAACATTGCAATGATACCTATAGATGCCATTCAATCTTAAAAAGGAGTTTACTATGTCGATGCGTCATGCGGAAGCCCGGTGGAATGGGTCGCTGAAAAAAGGACACGGGACCATTGTAATAAAAAGTATCGGATTAAAAGAAGCATATTCTTTTTCTTCGCGCTTTGAAGATGGAAAAGGCACCAATCCGGAAGAGTTGCTCGGCGCGGCGCATGCCGGATGTTTTTCCATGGCCTTGTCGGGTATCTTGGAACAAGCGGGCTTTATCGCCGAAAGCATTACAACCAAAGCCGACGTTGCCATTGAGCTTGTTGGAAAAGACTTTACAATTACAACGATCCGGCTTGTTTGTAACGCAAAGGTTCCGGGAATCGACCAAGCGCAATTTAAAGCGCATGCCGAAGCCGCCAAAGCAGGGTGTCCGGTTTCACGGGCCTTATCCGGCGTTGCCATAACGTTGGATGCGACGTTGGAAAAGTAGTACCATCACAAGGTTGACAATTTCAAGGATTCCTCGGCGATGATATGCAGGGGCATTGAAAATCGGAATAGCGGTAGGTCTCAACAATGAAAAAGGAGCGCAAAAAAACCTCCTCACCGTGAAAATTGAGTATTTTGTAGATGGCGATATTTCATCCACCTTTTTCAACGATGCCCATTTTGAGTTTTCACAACCTCTTTAAAAAAGCCCCCTTTACGCTCCTACGCGTTCTTATTGCAATAATTCCAATTATCTGGATTTTTTATTCCGTTCATTGGTCCCGAATGGTTTCAGCCCTGCATTCAATAGCTTGGTGGACCGCGCCGCTTCTCTTTCTCACCATCATCGCGAGCATGGCGCTGCAAGGAGTTCGTTGGTGGATGCTTATGCTGCCTTTCGATCCCGACTTGTCGTTTGCAAAAACAATGCGGGCGCATTTCCTCGGGCTCTACTATTCAATCATTTTGCCGACCTCGGCGGCGCAGGACGCGGTGCGGGCAAGCATACTTTCCAAACACACTGGCTACTCGCTGAGCTGGGCGTCCACATGGGTATCGCGCCTGCTGGGCCTGCTTACGCTGGCTTTTTTATCCCTTTACGGTCTTTTCGGCATCAAGCGGTCCATGCTCCCGCCGTATTTCTTCGAATCGGCGATCGTCGCATTCGCGCTTTTATGTGTTTTAATCGTACTGTCCTTTTCAAAAAGGTTCACCGCGCCGCTTCGAACCGCGTTCGGAAAATATCTGCCGCGCGGATTATTGACAATAGTGGAAAATATCCGCCAGTCGGTATACCTTTACCGGGGAAAACCCGGTAACCTTTTTTGGGTCTTTTGGGTCACACTGGCAATTCAGCTCATCATTGTCGTGGGCGCCTGCGTCGTCATCATGGGAATTTCCGGTCGTTTCCTGTTTTTCGAGTCCCTGTTGTATCTGCCGATCATTGAAGTCCTGTGCATGTCCATTCCGATCACCCCCAACGGCATCGGCATCAGGGAGGGAATGCTGGCGCTCATGTTCAGGCACGTGGGCTTGTCGACCGAACAATTGGCCATTTACATCGTATTGGGCTACTGTTCCATTTCCCTCAAACTTTTGGGCGGACTGCCGCTGTTGTTTGAAGCGGCCGCCAAAGTAAGAAGCAAAAAGTGAACATCGATGTTTACTGTTACGACGATGTGGATAACCCGCGCTGCGGCGGCGGCGGCGCCTATCGCGAGCTTGCCGTCCACAAGCTCATCGCCCGGCGGCATTCCATCCGCTTCCATACGGGAAATTTCAAGGGCGCAAAAAACTTCGACGAGGCGAATTTTCATTACCGTCACCTCGGTTGCGGCGCAAGTTACCTCCTCAGCAGAATTTCTTTTTCCCTTATCGCAACTCTGCGTTCGCTGTTTTCAAACGCCGACATTATCGCCATACCCTACTCGATCTATTCCCCGGTGCTCACCTTCCTTTTCAAACCTAAAAAAACCGTGGTGTTGTTTTTTCACATCACGGGCAACGAGGTTTTTAAAAAATATGGATTGTTCGGATTGTTCCCCTTGCTTGCCGAACAATTGGTCCTCGGAACCGCACGACTTTTCATTACCCTGACGGACGGCATGGCTGGGGAACTTAAGAGGCGAAGACCGGGCGTATTTGCCCGCGCGGGATACGTCAGTTTCGACACGTCGCTGCTGTCGCAATCCGGCACGGACGAAAAGTACATTCTGTGCTTCGGACGAATTGACATTCGGATGAAAGGCCTCGATATCCTTGTCGATGCCTTCGAAAAAATAGCCGGATCATACCCGGACCACCGGCTCGTTATCGCCGGCAGGGGCAAGGAATCCGACGTTGTTCGGCTTCGGCAAAGAATCGCCGCGTCGCCATTTTGCGGGAGGATCGATTGTGTTACCAATGTTCCCGACCACGAAAAGAAACGCCTTTTTCACGGCGCCACGTTCGTGTGCATGCCCTCGCGTTTCGAAGGCTGGAACATCGCCGCGATCGAGGCCGCGGCAAGTTCAAAGGCCACGCTGGGAACCAGGATTCACGGCTTGACCGACGCTATTAAGGAAAACGAAACGGGATTGCTTGCGCCGCCGGAAAATGCGCCGGCGCTGGCCGAAAAAATGGAACTCTTGCTTAAGGATGATATCTTACGTAAAAAACTCGGCGATAACGGTTATACGTGGGCTCAGCAATTCACCTTTGAGCGGGTAGCGGCGATACAGGAGGAATTCTATACATCCATATATTCCGGCATATATTCCGGCAAATGATTGTCGCGCTATCGGTTTTAGTGAATGTGCGCTACGGCAAAATTAATGCGCCATGCCTATAAGTAGAGTTTGCATCTAACATGTTCAATACAAATGGCCCTGAGGAAAATGCGCGAGCATCCAAACGCACCCTGGCGCCCTTTTCAAGAATAGCCGAATACAGTTCCCTTCCATTCAGCGAAATACATTGTACGCGTAAATTCCTAAACGCCGCAATGCAAACCCGCCCATGAATGGAGGATACTTGACATAACTCATGGTTAAAAATCCTCGGGGAATATTCCACCGCCTCTCCCCCGCCTTTAAACAGCGACTGTTTCCAAACCGGCGGGTTATACTTCGGTTCAATAAAAACCGGTTTATTCCAAACCGGGGGAGTAAACCCTGCGCCATCGGGTTCCCGGCCCCACACCAAGGTCCCGTTTTCGTATGCGGGAATATTCCATTCACCCATGGTATCAGCCGAAGTCGTCAAGCCTTTAAACGAGGGATCGTTGGCCGGATTCCATAAGTCCTGCGGCGCGGTGTCGGCAAGGCCTATCCTGAACTGCGCCTCGCGCCTAAACGCCGACTGGCCTCCCGGATATATTTTCTCTCCCGCAAAGCCGACTTCAACGTAGTAAAGCGATCCGCCTTCGCCATAGGGCTTAAGCCCTGAAATGGTAATACCCCCGCCTCCGATGTCGCCGCCCCTTAGTTCCACGTTAACGTCCGACACAGGACGCCCGGCGGCGATGATTTCCGACAAATCGAGAAAATACCGGATCGATGCGTTGTTGGAATAGCGCGCGGGCCAGGTGGTGCGGTTTTGAATGGTCGCGGAAATTTCGCTGAAACGGTTTCCTTGGGTATTTATTTTAGCCGCAACCACGTATTCGGTGTCCCGCTTTTGCGGCTGCGGGAAATCAAGCTGCGCGGTCCCGGTAAAGGCCCTGTTCAGGCGCGCCACCGCGGAACTGAATCCGGCGTTATAGTCAACGGCCACTTCGTTTCTTGTAGCGTCAAGTCTATCATCGACGTAGGAACCGTCCTGGCTTGGCCCCCCCACCAATGCCCCGAACAGGATATGCCGGGACTTGGCCGGAGTTCGTCCGTTATCGTCGAGCCATGGTCCATGCATGGCGCGGTGATGCGGTTTGGTTGGAGGATTAACGCCGAATCCGCATACGTAGCTTCTGTTTTGTTCGTTACTGCCGAGCGCGAAGTCGATCTGGCTCTTGGCCCAGTTGAAATAAAGGTCTTTTTTATCCGCGGGAACGCTCTTGCATTCGGCGTACACGAATGCCGCGAACGCGGTATTGGCTGCATAGCGCAGCGGTCCCCAGTCCCTGATCCAGGATAGTCCCTTGGGAGTATAGACAATGCCGCTGTCGCCGTTCCACGAAGCGCCTCCTGATTTTCGTGTTTTATACCCATAACTCCACCAGTTCAACCATCGCTGCGCGTCGGCATGATATTTCGGCTTATCGGTTATTTTAGCCAGCAGTACGTAACAGCCGTAGGTTTTATCGTCCCACGACAAAGCCTCCTTGTATTTCGGCGTCACGCTCTGGGGTTCCTTGGGAAGGCTGTCGTATCCGTTTTCCGCTTTTGTCAAATATTGCGCGTCCTCTGTGGCAAAATACAGCCATATGGCCGCCCATATCAGCTCGTCCTGATAGCCGCTCCAGGACTTATAATAGCCCGCCGCGTCGGTTATGGCATCGCTGTATAAGCCGCGGTATACGTCCGCGAAGCTATAGAGCTGCTTCGCATGGGTTACCAGAAGATTCGCGTAGGCGGTATCTGAGCCCCTGAATAAAAGCGAGGACGACGCAAGCGCCGCCGCCGCCTCGGCGGCCAATTCACTTCCGGGATGCTGGGCGTCGATTTTAAACGACGGCCGTTCATTGGGAAACACCTCGGGAGCGCCCCACCACTTGTGGTCCGTCATGCCGAGGCCTATCTGGCCGTAAAACTCATTCGGCGCGGTATGGCATTTTATAAAGTAATCAATCGCCCATTTGATATTGTTGAGCAACCACCCCCATTGCCCACATTTCCGATACTCCTCATAATATTCAAGACCGCCCCAGGCAAGAAGCGTTACCCCCGAGGCCATGGGGAAGTTGAATTTCATGTTGTCGCCGGCGTCGTACCAACCGCCGGTCAGATCATGCCCAGCGTCGCTTCCGTCTTTAAGCGCCGAAGGACCGCGCCACTCAACGCGATAATTTTCAGAAATATCACCGCTATGCTGCGCTTCATAAAACCACATGGACTTTTGCAGGACTTCAGCGTAATTATAGGTTTGCGCGCAGAGACGGTTCATGCCCGCGTACATTGCAATTGTCAGGACTACCATAGGTATACGAAATTTCATGGGAACCGGCCTTTTGCATTTAAACTTAAGCAGCCTCATCGTTTTAGTGGAAGTACACAAGATTAGTAAAAAAAAATGACGAGTAGGTTTGAAAAATAGAGATATTTTGGATTTTATCCGAGTTATGATTAATATTATATAGGAATCGTTGGATGAATTTCCAGTACCATTACTCCTTTCATCAAAAAGAGATACCCGTATGCAAAAAAAGTGTTTCTTTAATCGCTTGAATTTAATGTTCATTCTTATCGCCCTTGCGGCGCTAACCGCGTTTGCCGATGATACATTCAACCGGCTGATCCAGTCGAAAAAGTTTTCCGAAGCCGTGGAGTACGCCGACAAGAAAATCCCCTCCGAGTCCCGGACCGTGGATGTGTGGATAAAACTGGGCAAGGCCAACGAGGAAATGGGACTTCCGGAAAAGGCGCTTGCATCCTATTTAGTGGGTTCACGGATCGACGTGAAAAACGACGAGGCCCTCTGCGGCGTCGCTCGGGTCTACAATGCCATGGGGCGGCCCGACAATGCATTGACCTATGGGAAAAAGGCCATGGACCTGAACCCCGGCGGCCCGGGATGCTGGGAATACGCCAAGGCGTGCATAAGCCTGAAAAAAACGGCGCTGGCGAAGGACGCCCTGGAAAAAACGGTGGCGTACGATCCGAGTAACGCCGTGGCGGGCAAGGGACTCGCCGAAATTTACTGGAAGGAAAAGGACTACGAAAAAGCGATCCCCTTGCTCAAATCAGCCTACGCCGCCAACCCCAACGCCCAGGACGCCTATCGCATTGGCAAATCACTCCTCGAAGCGAGCAAGTACGACTCGGCCATGTACTTCCTCAAGGACGCGGTATCCAAAAACCCGTCCCTCGCCGACGCGCAGCTTGACCTCGCCCGGGTCTATTACCAAAAAAGTAAGTTCCTCGCCTCGGCCAACGAGTACGAAAAAATAGCGGCTAAAACGCCGCTCACGGCCATGGATCAATATTACCGCGCGGTATGCAATGAAAAAACGGGAAACCCCGATGGCGCTCTTAAAGCCTATATTTCCGCCGCGAACGCCTTTGGAGGAACGAAATCACCCGAAGCCATCGTGGCCCATCATAAGGCCGGAATGGCTGAGCTCGATAAAAAGAATTACGAAGCCGCGCTTACCCATTTCCGGTATGTCGCCGCGGCCGACAGTGAGGAAAACCAAGTGCCTGAAATCAACTTCCTGCTCGCCGACGCCTATAGCGGTTCGGGAAACCTCCCCAAGGCCATCGCTTCCCTGGAAAAAGCCCTTGTCAAGGACAAAAACAACGTTGAAGCCTACGCCCGGCTCGCCGATCTTTACCAGAAAAACAACATGCCCGATAAGGCGAAACAAATTTTCGAGAAATGCATCACCCTTAAGCCCAACGACCCCAAGCTCTACCTTACCCTCGGCGAATACAACCTGAAATCGAAAAAATACCGCGACGCTCTCACCTATTTTGAAAAAAGCTACCTCATTGAAAAATCCGGACCCACCGCCGCTGGCATAGCCGGCGCCGCCATGGCCCTTGGAAACATGCAAAAGGCCCAGGATGCCGCGGAGTCGGCGGTACGGCTTAACGCATCGCTCATCGAGCCCAGGTTTGTACTTTATAAATGCTACATGAAAAGCAAAAGCTACAAGGAAGCCAAGGAACAATTGAGCTATATTCTCGATAAAAAACCCAACGACCTTGAATACTGGAAGGGCCTTGCGGAATGCTGCATCCAGCTCAAGGACCCCGCGCGCTGCGCGGACGCCGATAAAAAAATCATCGAATTGGACAAAAACAACGTCGAGTCCCGTTTGCGGCTCGGCGCGTTTTATCTTTCCGAACGCGACGACAACAAGGCGTTGGGAGTATTCAAGGAATTGGCCGTCCTGACGCCGAACAACCCCGACGTATTTAAAAATCTCTACACGATCACCAATAACTCCGGCGACAAAACCGCCGCGCTGGCATACCTTCGCAAATACTGCGCGCTCAGGCCGGGCGACGTATCATCGCAAAAGTATCTCGGGACGCTCTACTACGACATGAAAAATTATGACATCGCGCTCGACGCGTTCCGCAAGGCGGTCAAGGCTGACCCATCGGTCAAAGGCATTTACAAACAATACGCCGGCATCGTCCTTTCCAAGGGCCTGACCGATGAAATAAAGACCGTGCTCGCGGGCGCCGTCGCGGCCGGGGAGGCCGACGCCGCGATGTATACGTCGTTCGCGGCGCACTATCAAAAAGTAGGGGCCTGGGAACGGGCCATAGCGATGTACCAAAAAGCCTCAGAGCTTGATCCGCGTAACGTCAAGCTCCTGTTCGAGCTTGCCCATTGCCATGAAAAAGTCGGTCATACCGACGACGCCATCCTCTGGTACGGGCAGGCCCTCGCCCTCAATCCTTCCGCGACGGACGACTTTAGAACGCTGGGAAACCTCTACCTCAAGAAAAACAAAAAGGCCGACGCGGTGGCGGCCTTTAAAAAATATCTTGACGCAGGGAAATCCGACGTCATCGCGTCGAAGCAGGTTGCCGAATACGCCTATTCGCAAAAAAATTACGAGGAAGCCGGCCGCTATTTCGCGATGGTTACCGGGGAAGAAGCCCAAAAGGCGGATTTCCTTTTCCACTACGGTCAAACTTGTTATGCCCTGCAAAATTTCAAAAAGGCCCTTGATGCGCTCAACCGGGTAGCGGTTCTTACCCCGCAAAATCCGGAAGTGTTCAAGCTCCTCTATTCAATCGCCATCCAGGACAGCCTCCAGAAAAACGCGGCGGCCGGATATCTCGCCAAATACGTGGCGCTCAAGCCCTCGGACGCCGTTTCCCAGCGAAGCCTGGGAGACATGCTATACGACCGCAAGGATTTCGACGGCGCGCTTCGCGCCTACCGCGCAACGCTTTCATTGGACCCCTCCGCCAAGGGACTCTACAAAAGGTTCTATGAACTCGCGGCCAAGCGCGGTTCTCCGGCCGATAAGGAACTCGCGTTGTCGGGCGCGGTTACTTCCGGAGAGGCGGACGCGGCGATGTGCGGCCAATTGGGTTCGGTTTTCGAAAAAAAGGGACTTTACGATAAAGCCATGACCTACTACTCCAGGGCCCTGCAGATGGATCCCAACAATGCAACGGCGCTCTCGTCCATGGCGCGGTGTCAAATGAAAACCGGAAAAATCGAGGATGCCATCATCACCTACCAGCAAGTCGTGGCGCTCAACCCGAATACGGATGAGGAATATAAGATTCTCGGTCAGCTGTATCAGAGCCGGAACAAACCGGACCTGGCCATTGAAGAATATAAAAAATATTTGACGAAAAAACCCGGCGACGCCGACATCGCCGTACTTGTGGCGGAAAACGCCTTTAAAAACAAGGACAACGAGGAAGCGATGAAATATTGCGCGGCCGTTGAAAAGGAAAAAGGGCAGGACGTCACCTTTCTTTTCCTGTACGGCAGAGTAAGCTTTTATACCAATAATTTCAAAAAGACCATTGAATTGTTCGAGCGCTTGAGAACCATGGAAAAGAACGGAAGAAAAATCAAGAACCTCGATGACGCAACGCTTCTGTACATGCTCGGCGAAGCCTATGAGAAGGTTTTTGATAACGCCAATGCCGTGGCGGTATACGCCGAATATAATCGTATCCCCACGGTAAAAGACCCTGACTGCGCTTTCAGGATGGCAGGAATGGAGGAAACGATCTCCCCCTTGGGAGCGGCGAGAATGTACGAGCGCAATACCTTGAAATACCCGAAGGATTACCGGAACTATTATGAAGCGGCGCGGCTGTATTCGAAGGAAAAAACGACTCATGCGGCCGCGACCGTCATGTTAAAAAAATGCATCGCCATAAAGGACACGGTGCCGTTTTTATGGCAAGTGCTCGGCAGGATTTATGGGGAAAACGGACAAACCAAACTTGAGCTTGACGCTTACCAGCGATACATACAGAAAGATACGCCGAACGGCGATATATGCGAAGAACTGGGAATCTCGCTTTTAAACAGGAATTTAGTGAACGAATCCATTGTCTACCTGGAATTGGCCTGCGCCCTTAAGCCCGATAACGCCAATTTCCTTTACCAGCTCGCCCGCGGCTATGAAAAAACCAACCGCCTGCCCGACGCGTTGCCGCTGCTTCAAAAAGCCGACATGCTCAGCCCGGGGCAGGAAAAAATAAAAAGTTTTCTCAGCTACGTGCAGTTGCGGATAGGGAAAACCGAAATCAGCGACAGGCCTCGATAGGGTAAGCATCCACCGGCAAAGGTGGTCATGTCGCGGCCCTCTTCCCGCGAACTATCTATCTGACTTTAAATATTTTCATCGTCCTTTGAAAATCGCCGCCTGACAAACGAGTGATGAAGATCCCCGGCGACAGCGGGCTTCCGCCCTCCGTAAGGCCGTTCCATACGACCCTATGCTCGCCCACCTCGACATGTCCTGAAAGAATGACGGCTACGCGGCGGCCCGCACAATTGAACACGGCCAGGGATAGATCGCGGGTCTCCCCTTCTTTTTTGGACCCGTCGGCGTTCCAGGCGTATGGAACGACGAATTCGATGGTCGTTGATTTACGGAACGGATTGGGGAAACCGCGGCGAAGCTCCACCCTGTTGCTATAGAGCGCAAGGTCGCGAGGATCGGCGGTAGCGACGATATATCCGTAGAGCGGTTCCTTGTGCGCCGCTACGTCGATGTCCGCCTTTTCCCGCAAGTTTACAACTGAATGAGCGGTTACCCAAAACAAATATACCTTGTCGGGCGTGGAAGCGCTCCCCGTCACCTTTATTTTCATGGTCTTTTCGGAAGGGGAAACACCCACCATCCATTCGATCTTTTTAACCGGAACCGCGGCTGACGCCTTATACAGTTTGGACAATTTATCGCACTGGGCCGCGCCGCCGTTTTGTCCTTTGCCGTTTAACAAGTACAATTGCGGGAAATCAAATGCCTGCGGAGGTTTGGGCGAGGCGAGGCGAATGGAAGCATGGGCATTGCCCGGTACGACGCCGATATAATTGTCGGGATCGTTGCTTGCGCCCGTGAGCGCCACCTTCAGTTCCCAGGCCGCTTGCTTTAAATGTTTGCCGAGGGGGCGGATATACGCCTCACGCGCCACGTCGGAGGCCCTGAAAACAAGCTGCGTGTCGCGGTCGATATGCAACCAGCAGGCCTGCCAGGGCTTAATGTGCGTTTGCTCAACGTATTGGGAGGAATCCCCGTTCCAGGCATAGGCGGTATATACTGTTCCGTCAAGCCATTTCGGCGCGACGGGAAAGGGGAACGGCGAGGCTATCTGATTCCAGCCGGTGAGCCCCTTGATAAGGGTAATGCCTATCGAATCACGTTGTTTAATCATGGCGCTAAACATGGAATCGTCGATACTGATCGCCGTATCAACGCCCGCGTTGACCCAATATCCGGCCCCGGCCTGCAACGCGTTCGCGGTAACATATTGCGAGTAAAGCTTGTCCGGGGTTTTCGCGTCGTTCCAACGGTACGCCACGGACGACGTATCGTTAAAAGGCAACGCGCCCACTCCCCACGGACCGATCATGCTCCATTGTCCGGCATGGAGTTTGACGGTCCGAAGCGGCCGGTACAAGGCGGTGTCTATTTTAGCTACGGTCCAGGTAAGCGGCCTCTGTTCGAAGGAAACGGACGAGTCGAACACGCTGACGACATACATGTATGGAGCGTTCATCAAGACCGCGTTGTCATAAAAAGAGGTGTCCTGGGTTGAAAAGGACTTGGAGGCCGCGTTGCTTGCGCTTTGCCTCACCAATGTTCGCACGGCCGCGGAATCCTCGCCAATTGTAAACAGATCGTCGCCCCCGGCAATCCTGTAAAAGGAATAGGCAGGAGCGGCCGTTTTCGCGAACGACGGTTTTTTCCATTGCAAAGCTATGGCGCTGAATCCAACGGCTGTAGCGGTAAGCATCGGTACCGAGGACGGCGGATCGATTTTAATGATATACGCCGAAAGCGGCGGCGGGAAAGGCAAATTGACCTTTCCGATATTTCCATCGGCGCTTATTCCCGCGACAGCGTAAATGTAGGGCTTGCCCACGATAAGCGTGGAGTCGATGTAGTGAGTTACGCCGGTACGGAACGTGTCGACTATCGAAAAAATCAAGCTGTCGGGAATCTTGGGCTTCCATTGTGAGTTGGCGTCAACGGAAAAGAGCGAATCATATCCCGAGATCCTGAAAACGATATACCCGACTATTTTAACGGTGTCGGGCAAAGGACTCCACGACAAGGCGATTTTCCTTTGACCGGCAACCGCGGCCTTGAAACCGGCAACCGCGGGAATGACGGGCTGGTCCGTTTTTTGATAATAAAAGCGCCTGCCGTCGTACCCGTAATAACCATTGGCGGCCGTACTGTTTTTCAATGGGGAATTATCGGAAAGGAAATAATTGACGGTGTCTATAAAAGCGGGATCCACCGCTATGGCGGCAGCCCCAACACTCACCTGCTTGGAAGGCGGTATTTTTGAAGTTTGCCACAGATCGCAATTTTGAAGATCCACGTTGAATGCGCTTCCGGTGACCGCCGCGGGAAAAGCGTCTGATGCATAGTATGCGAATATTGAGTTGTTCACCCCAATTCGTCCTCCGGGCGTCATCGATGTCCCCACCATCGCATTAACCGTATCGACGGCGGGCGCGCCGGTCTTGGAATAGGCGCGCAAGGCAATCGGGCCCGATCCCTTGCCGATGAATGTGCACTGCCCTATGTTTTGGCTTACTTGAAACTGCGCAAACGGATCCGTCAGACCGGCCATGGCAACGGCAGCGCTGTCGGCAACGCATTGGATTGCGTCCTTAACAACATTTACGAATAGACATTGATTGACGTTGATATTCGCCGAAGACGCGATTGCCGTAGGGCAGTATTGAAATTTAAATCCGCTGATGGAGATATTGTCGCGGTCCATGCTTTTGGATGTATAGGGTATAGTTACGGCGACTCCGCCGTTACCGTCGATGACAGGGGCCGTTCCTCCGCTCCAATTGCCTTGCAACGATACGGTTTTACCCTTCCAATTGAGATTTTCACGGTAAACGCCCGGTTCAACATTGATGACGTCGAAATCCTGGGCCGCGTCGATGGCCTGCTGGATGGCGGTATACTTCATGGTAGGACCCACCGACAACTGATTGGCCATATGATTAATAAAAGCTTGCGAGGCGGTGAATGATTGGATTGCCGATTGTTTTATAACCCTGCCCGCTACGAACATTTTAACCTGATACCATGCCGTCACGCCCACATCCTTCGTCTTGTCCCACGAGCCGTCAAAAAAGCCGCCGCCCGCGCCCCATGCCTTTTGGTAGGGCGTCAACGCGGAATCTCCCGTTCTTTTTCTATACAACACCGTTGTGTCAAGATAGGTAGCGACGAAAGCGCTGTCGGCCGCCCAATTTATCCGGACTCCGGTCCTGCCGGGGGTGATGGACAGCCGTAGCGAGTCGGAGGGAATCGATTGAAATTTCATCGGATAATAGTACACGACGTTCGAACGCAGCGAAGCGGCGGCGCCCTTGCCGACGAATGCATAATAATAAGGGCCTTGCGTTAGGTCGCGTGTTTCGTTCCAGGTATACTGCATGGTCTGCGGCATAGAGGGAAACACGGCCGCCGTAATAATATCGCCGTAAACATCTTTACTATACAAAACCAGCGAGTCGATGCCCATTCTTGCGCTTGAGGCGTTGCACTGTATCCGTAATCCTCCGGTATCACTGTAAAAAAACCATGCGGAAAGCGAGGGGGGCGCGACGACCAGGCCCTGCGGATTTTGCACGACGCGTACGACCGGCTCGACGAACGAGCCGGTTGAAAAATGGTACGGATTGGCCGGCTCAACGGCGGCCCCCGCCGGCGACCAATATTGCGAAGGGTAATTGGGCGCGTCGACGCGGATATAGTAGTCCTGTCCATCAATGAGACCGGGCATTTCAAACATGCTGTCGGAGGCGACGGAAGTCCTGCATATCGGGATAAAAAAGCCGCTGTCTTTGACAAAGGCGGTAATCGTGCACCAGATGTTTTTTTCCCCGCCCTCAAGGGAAATCCGGCCGAATACCGAGTATCCTATCCCAAAATTCACTCCCGTTAGAAATGTTGTATCGCCTTCGGTGACCTTGATCGGCGTTTGCGCTGAAAAACGCGCGGCATTTCCAAAGCTATACGCCTTTGTTGCGACATACGGTAGCGTTATCGACGATTGGGTTTTCCGCAGTGATGACGGTCTCAACAGAAATTTCCACGCACCCGGGGGTATCGGGCCTGAAACAAAATACGCGCCACCGTTGTTTGTGAACACGCTTGCCCACGCGGTTCCGGATTCCCACAGCGTGCCGTCTTTACTCATAAGCGTATCCGAAAAGAGCGCGATTTCAAAACCGGGATCGTACATGGAATCCCGCGGCGCCGCATAGGTCCCGCCGATAAAACCGCCTTGTCGCACCGTAAGCGTTATCCCGGAAAGCGTTCCGCCCTCGGCAACCGTGTACCTGCACTGATTGGTGTCTTGGTTCATAAGAAAGGAGGCGCTATTCGCGTTAATGCAATACGTCCCCGCCGGCAACCCCGTAATGAGGAATTTTCCCGCTGAATCCGTCATTGCCCAGGATGAAAAGTTTCCCATGCTTCCGTTGACATTGACGCTGATATTGACCAGGGGTTTTCCCTGCGCCGTCATAACACGGCCCGAAATCGACCCTCCGCTGCGCAGGGTAAAATCAATCGATGTAAAGCCGTTTGAATCGACATACATTCTTTTAGCCTGGGCCGCCGAGTCGGCGTTTAAATAAAATTGAGGAAGATAATTTTGCCCCTTGGCGAAAACGATATAGGCGCCTTGCGGCATGTTTTGTATCGCATAAGAGCCGTCCGTCCTGGTCGTATCGTTGTAGGGAGTATAACTATATTGCGGATTGAACCCGGGACTATTGACATACGACAAGGAGCTGTCGATCGCAAGGGCGCCTACGATGATTCCGGCGATGGGTTGACCGTTGATTTTAGCGAGGGCTTTCCCGGAAACTCCGCCTTTTTTCGGGAAGGCAGCCGCGGCTAAGCGCAACGAAAAATCGATCCGGGCGGCGCTGCCGGTGTCGACGCTTACTATGGTGGCCTGCTGGGGCGCGTCGACGTAGGCATACATCTGCGGGGCAAACCCCATGGCCCTGACAAGAATCACATACGCGCCGGGGGGAAGATTGGTAATGGTATAGCCGCCCATGCCGTTGGAAGCGGCCGAATACGGGGAAACGGCCGTTTGCGGGTCGAACAAAGGAACGGTTCCGGTAACGCTATCTTGACGTATAGCAAATACCGACCCGCCCGCGACGGGTGAGGCGCCGGATAAGCTCCACACGGTCCCCGAAATGGAGCGGGAGCGATTCGCCGTGTCCGGCGCTACGGTCCCTTGCGGGTTCATCGTCATTTTCATGATAATACGCACGGTATCAATCTGATCGACAGCCAGCATCCCTTGACTATTAGGACTCAGGGACGATCCCGTGGAACTCCAGAATTGGGTGGGATACGGGTAGGCGGTGGCCGCGACGTAGTGGGGCTGAGCGGGCAGCCTGAACATGAACTTTCCCGCGGCATCGGTTTGCGCCTCGCCGGTCACGTCCCTGCCGGGAACCATTGCCGTGACCGTTGCAAATCCCAAGGGCATCCCGGTTGAATCGAAAACCGTACCGCTGATTACCCCATACGCTATGTTTATGGGTTTGGGGGTCATGGAAAGATGCACGGTAATGCTGTCCCCGTCGTTGAACGAAATAGGCATTAAAGGAGGTCCGTCATCGGTGATATCCGGCGTGGCGGGATCAAAATATTGCAGCGGATATCCTGTGGCCATGATGCGAACATTATAACGCAGGCCCATGGTGAGGGAAACGATGAAAGTGCCTGAAGCGGCAATGGGATACTCAATCATTTTCCGTGTATCGGCGGAGGAAGTGAATATGATTCGCGCGCCGGGCTGGATTGAACCGTCGGGAGCAAGGAGCACTCCCCTGACCGATATCATCGATTGCGCGCGGGCTTGAAAAATAATGGCCAACAGCAGAATCGCGATCGCGAAATTAACTATTGTCCGGAATCGTTGCATGGATAGTTTCATAAACCGGTTCTCCCTGTTTTTTTCCTTGAGAGGGCAATGGAGCAACGGCGATCGCGCATCAACAAAAAACCCCTGTGCTCCGCGCGGCAGTATCGTATTTTTGTTATGGATTTGTTTCCTTATAATGTGATACTATTTATTATATCCCTCAAAAGGAATAAATGCAACCATGGCGGAAAAAGTCATCATTATCGGGTCGGGTCCCGCGGGGTTGACTGCGGGAATTTATACGGCACGGGCAAACCTGTCGCATATCCTCTTCGAAGGGTTTCAATCCGGAGGTATTCCGGGCGGCCAGCTTATGACCACGGGTATTATTGAAAATTTCCCCGGTTTTAAAGAAGGAGTTCCGGGGCAACAGCTTATGGCGGAAATGCGGGAACAAGCGCAACGCGTGGGGACGAAATTGATCATGGACGACATCGATGAGGTGATGCTCAACCAACATCCTTTCAAGGTTATAACGTCAAATGGGGAGACTTATGAAGCCGAATGCCTGATTATCGCCACCGGCGCCGTTGCCCGAAGGCTTCCGCTTGAATCCGAAAAAAAGTATTGGGGCCGCGGAATTTCGGCGTGCGCGGTATGCGACGGCGCCTTACCGATTTTCAGAAATAAGCCGCTTGCGGTCATCGGTGGAGGAGACAGCGCCGTGGAGGAAGCCACACACCTTACTCACTTCGGGTCAAAGGTATATCTCATTCACCGCAGAAATGAATTACGGGCAAGCAACATCATGCGGAAAAGGGCGCAGACGCACCCGAAAATCGAAATACTTTGGAACAAGACCGTTGAGGCGTTTTTAGGAAATGAGATGCTTACGGGAATCAGGTTACAAGACACGGTATCCGGAGAAATTTTAACCATTGACGTAGCCGGCGCCTTTGAGGCAATCGGTCATCAGCCCAACACCGCGTTTTTAAGAGGACAATTATCCACCGATGAAAACGGATATATCATTACAAAAGCGGGAACTACCGAAACTTCCGTTGAATGCGTTTTCGCGGCGGGCGATGTGCAGGATTCCCGATTCAGGCAAGCCGTGACAGCGGCGGGAAGCGGTTGCATGGCGGCCCTTCAGGCCGAGTGGCGGCTGCAAAGGAAGTGCGGATAGGCGCTCATGGAGAAACAAACGGATTCAAGCGTTATTACAGCGGAAAAATCGGTGATCCTATTGTTCTCCATGCGCGAACGCATCGCCAACATCCTTTCCGTGGCCCTGATGCAATGTAATTTCAGGATTTTGCAGTCCGCTACGTCGTACCTGGCCATGATCAAGGCCAATCAATTCCTGCCCGACCTTGTTATCATCGACATTACCCCCAATAATACCAACGATGTTCTTTTAGTAAATAGACTTCAAAAATCCCTGCGAACGAAGAACATCCCTATTCTGGTGGTCATCCCCAAGGCAATCCGCCATTTTCTTGACGAAGCCTCAAAGCAGGCCGCCCAGGAACGGGAAGGATCGTCCATTGACACGGTGTCCATGCTGGAATATCCGTTTAATTTCGCCGACCTCTTAAAAGAGGTAAAAGCCATCCTGGCCCGCGTCACGCAGGTCTCGGTGTCGCTCTCGAAAAAGGACATGGACGCTCACGTTGCCGAAACCACCGTTGCTCCACTGCTCTTCAATGCCGGCGTATCGGTCGAAGCCAAGCTTAAAGCCATCGAAAACGTCATTCACCGTCAATGGGCCTTCCCCTTTACGGTCATCAAAGCCCTCGACATCATCGGCGCCGAGGCAAGCTGCTGTAGTGAACTGGCAAAATGCATTGAAACCGACCCGGCAGCCTCGACCGCGCTGATCAAGGTGGCTAATGCCGTTTACTATGCCAAGCGCGGAAGCAGGGTCACGGAGGTGCGGGAGGCGATCGTCCGTCTCGGATACCGTGAAACCAACAACCTTTTAGCCTGCCTGGCTCTCATCGACCTTTCACCCGAATCGCGGAAAAACTACGGGTTCAAGCGGGAGGAATTCTGGCTCCATTCCCTGGCGACCGCGCTCATCGCCGAAAAACTCTGCGCGCAGTGCGGGCACCATAAGCCGCAACTCGCCTTCATCGCCGGCCTCATTCATGATTTGGGCAAAATACCCCTTGACAACAGCTTCGAGTCCGTATTCCCCCAATTGCTCGAAGAGACCACCTCCGGCGTCTGCGCTTTTTACAAAACAGAGGAAAGGCTCATGGGATTTTCCCATCCGACGCTCGGGCATTATCTTACGTCGCTGTGGAATTTTCCCTCCGCCGTTTCGATGGCCATTCTCTACCATCATGACCCCGACAGGATACTTACCACGCCCACACCTTCCGATCGGATACTTCAGGAAGCGGTGTATGCTGCCAATATTCTTGGCAAGGTCCTATACCTGGGTCACAGTTGCGATGAAATATGCGAGGAAATACCCCATCCGCTGTTAAAGGAATTGAAAATACCCACGGGACCGAGCGTCAACTTTTTCGACTCAATATTCCGGGACCTTTGGATCTTGTGTAAATATTTAAACATTTCTCCGAAAACCATAGCGGTAGGGAAAGTTCAGCCCGAAGCGGCGGAATCGGACATCATCGTGGTCTATAATCAAAAAAACCCATTTCATCCGCTGGTCGTGGCCCTGCGCAATAACGGTTTTAGCGTGAAAACCACTTTGCAATTCTCTCCTGAGCTCTATAAACAGGCGCGCGTAGTAATTTTCATTCCCGAAAAAGGTTTCCCCATGGATATCATGTTTTTTGAGGAAGGCAATGAAAAGGCCGATGCGCCCTCGATCCTTAAAATATTCCTTCTCAATTCAATGCAGCAGAAAAAAAACCCGCAAAATGTGGAAAACGACATCCTGTTTCTTGATAGGAAAAACCTCGATCTGCGTTTCGTGCTCCATACGCTCGACCGCTTTTTGGGAAGGGTCGTTATCGCCGAAAAGGAAAATATCGAAGTGCCGGAGAGCGAACTGTTAAAAGGAACCTCATGATACAGTGTCCTAAATGCGGCAGCCCCGTTATTACGCCAGAAACCACGAGGTTTTGCGCGGTATGCAACCATCCGTTTCTTACCCATGAACCATCCGTGACGATCCCTGTCGTTTCCCCGGTGGAAATTCCCTGGGAAGAGGTGGAGCGTTTGGGACTGACGCCCTCACTGCTCTCTACGCTTCGGGAGTCGCTTTTTTCACCCGCTGATTTTTTTGGCCGGTTGGCTTTTTCACAAAATTCGTTCATGGCCTGGCTCTATGCGATGATTCTCGGGTCCATCGGCTCGATATGTACCTTTATTTGGGCCAACTTATTATTTACTCCCTTGCTCGCGATGTTCCCCGGATTGGACCACTATTCAGGCAGGAGCGCTTTTTCCATTGCCGGACTTGCGGCTACGCCGCTTATCATAACCTTTAAACTGATCTTCTCCGCGGTTTATTTTCAAGTCCTTCTCTTCCTTACGCGCAGCAGAAGACACGGCATCGCCACAACGTTCCGGGTAGTTTGCTACACGCAAGGTACGGCGATACTCGATTGCGTACCTTTAATCGGGACCATCATTGCACCTCTTTGGTCCCTGTATCTTTTATCGATAGGATTGAGCAAAACGCATGCGATAAGCATGAAACGGTCGGTCCTGATCGTTATTCTGCCGGTTGTTTTATTATTGGGAGGAGTCTCGCTTATCGCTCTGGCGGTCTTCGGAGCGGGCATGTTATTTCAAGACTCTTTTAAAGATTTGTTGAACCTGATCCGATACTAGAAAAGAGGGAATTACTTCACCCTTCTTTTTCCTCTCCTTTATAAAGAGAGGGGAAGACGCGAAGCGGCAGGGGTGAGGCGGTTAATGAACCTTAGAAATCTTTTTTTCCGGTACATCCGGATTAAGGCTCCATCATGGCGAACTCAATAAACATGCTTTTGGACATCAAGGCCCCTATTTCCGTGCAACTAGGGCAAACGCGCATGACCATCCGTGAATTGCTCAATTTAAGAAAGGGGAGTCTGGTCCAATTGGACCGCATGGCGGGCGAGCCGGTGGACGTCTTCATCGCCAAGAAAATGCTCGCCAAGGGAGAAGTCACGGTTGTCAACGACACACTGTCCGTGCGCATCGGCTCGCTCTACGATGAAAAGGAACGGTTCAAGCACCTTTAATCGAACCCCACGCTATCGCTCTTCAATGGTAAAGAATCGCTGAAATAAGGAACCCCGAACGATGAACACGCCGGGTAACAACATACGGTTCGGCAGGTAGTTCCAATCCTTGTTCACCCTGAACGTACAAATTCTCTTTCCGCGTATATCAAGTAGTTCCGCCGGAGCGCCCGCCTGGGCGGCGGGTACAAAAAGGCGTACTCCCCGCGAGGTTTTTTGGATGAGAATATTTTTTTTGGAAGTAGTAATGGCCGCGCCCCGGTTATTGTTTTCAGCGCCGGGGCCGTTGGAATTCAGGCGCAACAGAACCACGGCGTGAGAACCCACATTGATGGTGAAACCATTGGTCACGCCCAAGGAATCCTTGTGCGCCCAAATGTTTCTTACCGCGACCTTCGTTGACGCGCTCCAATTTATAAGGGAGTCGGTCCAATTGACCGTCATGGTCGCGTTCGCCGCGCCGCGGTTGAAAAGCGCCACGGCCTTATCGCCGTTTTGCAGCGGTTTGACCCATGCTTCCTGATCGCCGGTTTTTTTTATCCGCGCGCCCTGCAGCCCAAGCGAATCCTGGTTTATGGCGATCGCTTCCTTATTGGCAACGATATCCTTGATAACTGACGACATGCCGCTCGGGTCATTGCCGAGAATCAAGGGCGCGGCCAGAATGCACCACATCGAGAAATGCGCCCGGTTTTCATCTTCCGTAAGTGAACCGTTGCCGACTTCCAGCATGTCGGGATCGTTCCAACCTTTCGCGGGTCCCGCATCGGCGCCAAGCGAGGCGTCTTCATCGATATGGGAGGTGATCGAACTCCAGATCGCGCCGATATCACCGCCGATGCGCCACATGTGGCCGACGGTATCGGACCATGTTCCCGGCACGATATGGCTTTTCTGGCCCTTTTCGCACAACGCGTACAGTATCGGACGGTTCGTCGCCTTCAATGCCTCGCGCATGGTGACATAGCGGGCGATGATGTCCGTTGCAGTCAAATTCGTGTTGTCTTCGCCGCTTTGCACTCCACACCAGTCGTATTTTAAATAGTCGACTCCCCAGGCGGCGAATGTCTCCGCGTCTTTTGTTTCATGGCCGAAACTGCCCGCTTCTCGGCAGCACGTGACCCTGGTGGGACTCGCGTACATGCCGAATTTAAGGCCCTTGCCGTGAACGTAATCCGCCAGGCTTTTCATACCCGAAGGAAATTTCGCGCTTTGGGCGACAAGCGTATTCGAGGAATCGCGCGCGGAATTCGACCAGCAATCGTCAACGACGATGTATTGATATCCGGCGTCCTTTAGTCCGCTGGTGACAAATGCGTCCACGACGCTTTTTGTCTTGGCTTCAGTGATATTCGACTGAAAAAGGTTCCAACTGTTCCATCCCATGGGCGGGGTTTTGGCGATATCGTCGTTACGGGACAAGGCATTGCCGTGAACGCAAAAAATAAACATACCGGCAATTAAACTATTTCGTTTCATGTTTTTTACCGTATCTCCAAAATGCAAAGTGATGGCGCTTCGGCCCGTAATTTATCCAATGTTAAGCTATTCATTCCCCTTCTCGCGTTCATGGTCATGTGAGCCAATATACGGCCTTCAAGCGAATAGAGAATGAAGGTTACCGGCGCATCGCAGCCCGATAAAAACCGAATGGTTTTATTTCCCGACATGGTGGTTATCGAACGAATTGAATTGGATAATTTCCTGTTTTCGACCGGTATCGCCGATACGCTTACGGTCGATGAATCCAAACCAACGGCGACGGCTTCATTCGAATAATCGGAATTCCCCGAGGCATTATACGCGCGAACGCGGTATATATACGCCGTAGCTGCCGACATGGTATCGCTATAGGTCGTCACATCGGCGCCCACGGTCGCGATTTTCGCGTAAACGCCGTTGCTTCCGCTCTTTCGCTCGATCGTGTAGCCCGTCTCTTTCGTCGAGTTGTCAACCCAGGTGAGAACGATCGCGTTCGTTGCGCCGATTGCCTCCAGATTCGTGGGCGCGGAGAGGGTTGTCGTTTGCGCATCCAAGTAAATTTTGAAGCCATAGGCCAGCGTGCACGCGGTTGGTTTCGTCGCGGGCATGGTGAGGGTCAATGCCGACGCGTTTTGCGACCAGGTGACGGAACCGCCGCCAAGCAGCGTGATTTTGGATATTTTTGTTTTGTCCAGATTCGACGAGCCGTAATTGCTCACGGAGAGTTGCGCGCCGTTTCCGGGCCAATCGTAGTCGAAAACATAGATGACGGTATTCGCTTTATTTCTGGTAAATCTGAGCCGGCCGGCGCCGAAGACGTTCGCGACCCTTGTCGCGTAAACTCCCTCGCCGTTAATGCGCAGCCAGCCCCCGAGATCGCTTAATATCGTTTTTACCTGATCAGGAAGCGTGCCGTCGGGTTTGGGAGGAATGTCCAACATTAAATTGCCGTTTTTACTTACCACGTCCAGTAAATAATCGATAAGGTACGCGGAGGTTTTATAGGTTTCGTTGGTAAGGTATCCCCAGGAATTCTCGCCTATCGGCAGATCGGTTTGAAAGGTCATGGTTTGTATGTCGTCGGGCGCACCGCCCTCAATGTCGTGGACCGCTCCTCCGGTGATGAATTGGTTGGTATTGTGGCCTCCGCTCTTGTAAATCAATACCTCCCCGGGCGCGCCGAAAGTCCCGCGTCCCCATTCAATGCCTTTATTGTATTGATACGCCCCGAGAATTCTCCGATACGGTTCGAACTTCGCGTGCATGGCCCACCCGTTGTCGTAGTAAACGTAGTCGGGTTGAAACACGTCGATCATCTCCTCCGACAACGCAAGCCAGCGTTTAAGCCACCAATCGCTCGGCGCGGTATTGTAGATGTCGATACTGGTATTACGGTCGTTGTAGAGATCGCGCAGACTCGTATCAACGGCATCGAAATTATTGTGGAAATTGAGTTGATAAAACCAGCAATTTTCGGCAAGGTGATTGCTCACTCCGAATTTCAACCCCCGTTTTCTCGCGGCCGTCATGAGCATTCTGCCTATATCCTTTTTAGGCCCCATGTTTACGCAGTTCCACCGGGTAATGTTCGTGCCGTACATTAAAAACGCTTCGTGGTGCGAGGTCATGTGCGCGAAGTATTTCGCGCCCGCTTTAATAACGATATCAATGTAATCGTCGGCGTTAAAATTCTCGGCCTTCAGCATCGGAACGAAATCCTTGTTCCCGAACGTACTTGGCGACCCATACTTGGAAACATGGTAGCTGTAAAAAGACACGCCCGGACCGTCGCCGTTCTTATCGTACATTCTCCTGCCGTACCACTCCGTTCCATATCCGGGAACCGAGTAGAGGCCCCAATGATGATAGATGCCGAGCTTCGCGTCCTGATACCATTCGGGAACCGTGTAATTCTTCAGGGACGTCCAGGTCGTATCGTATTTTTGGGCAAAAACCGCGGTTGAAATCATCATTACCGCAAACACCATGATGCCGGATTTCAGCATAGTTCACCCGCCTTTCGTTTTGAATTTCCGATATCCGATAGAGGTAATTTAATTTTCCGGGACCCGGCAAGTAAATATAAAAGTTAGAGTTCGGCTTTAGCCATGGTTCACCGGATCAGTATAAACAAGCCCGACCGGGCGGCCTTTTTATCAAAGGTCAAGGTTGTTGTGCAATCGTTATCATGTGCGGACAATCCAATGAAGGCGAAGCGCAGCAAACCGCTAATCATGGCTGCCGCGCAGCCGACGCCGAAATCACCGGTTATGGCCTCGAACGCGCAATTCTTTGCGCATGCGCCGCATTCAAGGCATGCGTCCCGGTCTATAACAAACGCCTTTTTTTCCTTCATTGTAATTACATTCCGGGGGCAAACCTTTGCTGGCGACCACAAGGGGCGCCCCTACTCGAACACCGACACGATGGAATAGTCCTTCATTTTCCGGTAGAGGGTTTTGGGGTTGATCCCCAGCAGTTTGGCCGCCTTACCTTTGTGCCCGTCAACATGTTTTAAAACATCGATGATATGTTGGCGCTCGATATCCTTAAGGAGGTATACCGAAAGGACGCCGGTTTCAGCCGGAAGCGCCGCGGTTTTCACTGGTTCGGGTTTTGATTTAACTTTTAAGAATGAAATGTCCTTTCCCGTTATCACGACGTTGGCGCTGAGGATGCACGCCCGCTCGACGACATTGCGAAGCTCCCGTATGTTGCCCGGCCAATCATAGGACTCCAAAACCTCCATGGCGCTCGGATCGAATTTTTTGTGGAATCCCTGCATGGCGATGATATTCTCCACAAGCAGGATAATGTCTTCGGAATGGTCCTTGAGCGGAGGGACATTGACGGTAAATACATTCAGGCGGTAGTAAAGGTCGGCCCTGAACTCATTGCGATCCACGAGGGTTTCCAGCGGCCTATTGGTGGCGCAGAGGATGCGCACGTTCAAATTGATGTCCTTCGTCCCGCCCACGCGCCTAATCTCTCCGGTCTCCAGAAACCGTAGCAACTTCGCCTGAAACAGCAGGGGTATCTCCCCTATTTCGTCGAGGAAGAGCGTTCCGCCGTCGGCTATTTCCGCCAAACCGCGCTTTTGAGATTTCGCATCGGTAAAAGCCCCTTTTTCATACCCGAAGAGCTCGCTTTCCAGAAGATTGGGCGGCAAGGCCGCGCAACTGACGGCAACGAACTGTTTATCGCCCCGGGCGCTTTGGTCGTGGATTGTCCGGGCGACGAGTTCCTTGCCCGTTCCGCTTTCACCCAAAATAAGGACGATGGACTGCGTGAGAGCGATGCGATCGATCAGGGAACAAAGATCCCGAATTTCCTTGCTTTTTCCGATGAGCTTGCCGCCGTAGCTCGATTTTTTCAACTCCTCCTTCAGAAGTTTCCTATCGAGCTGCGCGGTCTGATGGGCGATAGCGCGGTCGATTTGAACGATAAGTTCGCCGAGCGAATAGGGTTTCCTGACATATTCGAACGCCCCTAATTTTATGCTTTCAATGGCGCTTTCAATGGTGGCGTTACCGGTCAGAATAATGACTTCGGAAATGATATTTTCGGCCCGGATGCTTCGAAGCAAGGAAATCCCGTCCATTCCCGGCATGACGATGTCCAAAAGCACCACGTGATAAAAATCCTCCCGCGCCTTGGCCAAGGCCGTCTCGCCGTCTCCCGCGGCATCGACCGAATATCCCGCCCTTGTCAATTCGTTGCTTAGAAGAAGCCGTAAAGAGGCTTCATCGTCAACGACGAGAATTTTCCCTTTTCCGTTCATGACCCATCCCTTCCGGCTTTGCCGATTCCGCGGGCGCGCTTCAATGACTGGGAATTTCCAACGTAATGTTCGTGCCTTTTCCTATTTCGCTGGATATGTCGATGGACCCATTGCACTCTTCCATAATATGGTGGCTGATCGCCAGTCCCAATCCGGCCCCCTGCCCGACTTTTTTCGTCGTAAAAAAAGGATCGAACACTTTAGGAACGATATCCGACGCGATACCCGGACCGTTATCGGCGACGGACAGCTTCACAAACCGTGGTTTGCTTTCCACCGTTATGGTCACGGCGGAACCTTCCTTGCAGAAATCAATGCAATTGTTGATCACGTGGATAAGAACCTGCTCGAGCTTCTGCGGGTCCGCCTTCGCCAAGATGGCTTCCGGTATGTCGGAGACGATCGTAATATCCTTCTTGTTCGCCCTGGGCATAATGAGCTTTACTGCCCCCAGTACGCACTCTTTGAGACGGAAGGGAACTATTTGCGCCTCGGTTTCCCGGGCGAACTTCGAAAGGTTTTCAATGATATCTCTGCAGCGCAGCGTTTCGGAATTGATGATGGCGAGGTATTGCGTAAACTCATCCTTGTCGAATTTATCGTTTCCGCGCATCCGTTCCAACAGCGCGCTGGAAAACCCGAGGATGGCCGTAAGAGGATTGTTCAATTCGTGCGCCACTCCCGACGCCAGGGTCCCGATGGAGGCCAGCCGCGCGGAGAGGTACAGCTGTTTGCGGGCGTCGCGCTGTTCCTGCTGCAATTTCAACATTTGCGTTATGTCCTGCAATACCATTTCAACCGAGTATCCCGGATTACGCTCGCCCATGTGCACGCCGCTTACGCTCACCGAAAGCGGCGACAATGCCGGATTAAGGGGGACCAGCGTCATCACGGGGTTATTGGCGATGGAATGGGTGTGTATCGACTGAATGAATTTACCGAGCGCCGAATGGTCGGCTTTCGTAAAAAATAGTTCGATGTTTTTTCCGATGATGGCTTCCTTGGGCGCCCCGTTTTTCAAACCGAACTGCGCATTGCAATTCCTTACGATCCGCTCTTCATTCACCGAGACGTACATAAAAGGCACGTTCTCATATAAAAACCGGTATTGACTCCGCGACGCCACCAGTTCACGCTGCAGAGAACGAATGCGCAGCATTACGTTGATACGCGCGAGGAGTTCCTTGTGGGAAAAGGGCTTTGAAACAATGTCGTCGGCGTATTCAAGGCCCGCTATCCTTTCGTCGATTCCGGTGAGTCCGGTCAACATGATGATGGGCACGAAATCGTCTTTGCCGAAAAACGACTTCATCTTCTTTGCAACGATAAAGCCGTCAATGTCGGGCATGATGATATCGAGCAGTACGAGGTCCACCTCCCGCGTTTCAATGACTTTCAATGCGTCGGCGCCGCAGTTGCAGGTGATGACGTTGAAATGGGCGGTTTCCAGGAAATCTGAAATGACGAAGGTGACTTGGGGATCGTCGTCAACGACAAGAATGGAAATGGTCTTTCCATCGCCGATATTAGAAAAATCGTTCATATAATTTCTCTTTTAAGCGGCCTAGCGCCTTGCCCCGATGGCTTATAGCATTTTTCGTAGGCGCGTCCAATTGAGCGAACGTCGTGGAAAAGCCGTCGGGCAGAAAGACCGGATCATAGCCGAAACCGTTGCTTCCCTGCATGCCGTAACCGATGCTTCCTTCGCAAACACCCTCGGCCGTTATCTCTTCGGTTGACGAGAGCGTGAGCACCAGCGCGCACTTGAACCTTGCTTGCCGCGATTCCCGCGGGCAAAGCGCCATCATCGACAGTAGTTTTTCAATGTTATTGCGGTCCGACCTCGGCTCGCCTGCGAAACGGGCGCTGTGCACACCGGGCCGACCTTGAAGAAAATCGACTTCGAGTCCGGAATCATCGGCAAGGCTCATGGCGCCGGTCCTGGAAAATACCCATTGGGCCTTTTCACGGGCATTTTCATAAAACGTCGCTCCATTCTCGGGAATACATGGCGCCGGGTCCCAGTAATCCTTGAGTGATTTTATGGTAAAGGGCAATCCGGAAAGGATTTGGATGAATTCCCTCAGTTTGCCGCCGTTTCCCGTGGCGATAATCACTTCACGATTCATTGGACCACCACGAAATTCACCAGTTTTTTCGGGACGACGATTACTTTTTTTATATTTTTTCCGTCAATATACGGTTTGATTTTTTCAAGAGCGCGAGCCTCGTTTTCCAGGTAGCGCATGGATGCCGCGGCCGGCGCGTTGAACTGCGCGCGCAGTTTCCCGTTTACCTGAACCACGATGACGACGGTTTCATCCTGCGTCAACGCATCATCGAAAGAAGGCCAGGATTCATTGAGCACGAACCCCTTATTGCCGAGTCGCTCCCAGGCTTCGTCGGCCAGGTGGGGCGCGTAGGGCGCCAATAGTTTGACGAGCGTCGTGAGGTCCTCGCGGGAGGCGCCCTTCGAGGTAAGCTCATTGACATATTCCATCATCCGCGCCACGGCGGTGTTGAATTGCATGCGTTCGAGGTCGGCGCCGACCTGCTTAATCACGCGGTGCCGCAGACGCTGATGCAGTTCCTCCCCCGCGGTCTTCCCCTCGGCCGCCTCGTCGACAAGACGCAGCACCCGGCGTAAAAAACGGTTGCACCCCTCGATTGCCCTGGGGTCCCAGGGCTTAGGCTGTTCGAAATCACCCATGAACATTTCATAGAGCCGAAGCGTATCGGCGCCGTATGTTTTAATTACATCGTCGGGATTGATGCCATTGAGTTTGGATTTCGCCATTTTTTCCACTTCAGCGGTGAGGCGCTCGCCGGTTGACGCGAGGTGCGGTTCGTCGTCCTTGAATTCGACTTCCGTAAACTCATGATATTTTCCCGCCGCATCGCAATACGTCCGGGCAAGCACCGTTCCCTGATGCCGCAGTTTTTTAAATGGTTCCTTCGTGGAAACCAACCCGCAATCGTAGAGTACTTTGTGCCAGAAACGGGCGTACAACAAGTGCAATACCGCGTGTTCGGCGCCGCCCACGTAAAGGTCAACGTTCATCCATCGGCGTTCGTATCGCTCGTCCCATGCCTTCGCCGCGTTGCCCGTATCGAGGTAACGCAAATAATACCAGCAAGAACCCGCCCATTGGGGCATGGTATTGGTTTCGCGGCGCGCGGGCTTGCCGCATTGAGGGCATACCGTAGCGACCCAGGAATCCATGGTCGCCAGGGGCGATTCGCCCGTGCCCGAAGGTTCATATTTGTCAACTTCGGGCAACAGCACCGGCAATTGCTCCTCCGGCACGGCCACGACTCCGCAATCGGCGCAGTGCACCACGGGAATAGGTTCTCCCCAGTAGCGTTGCCGGGAAAAGAGCCAATCGCGCAGTTTGTAGGACACGGCTTTTTTGCCCGCATTCAGAGCTTCAAGGCGTTCGATGATGATTTCCGCGGCCCGCGCGGTAGGCAGGCCGTCAAGAATCTCCGAATTGACATTCACGCCATGTCCCGTAAACGCCGCGCCGGGAAGTGTTGTGACGCATTCTAACGGGCGTACGACTTCGATGATAGGCAACCCGAACTTCGTCGCGAATGCGAAATCGCGCTCATCGTGCGCCGGGACCGCCATGATCGCCCCGGTTCCGTAGGTTGCCAGCACGTAGTCGGCCGTCCAAACCGGGATTTGCTTCCCGTTGACGGGATTGACCGCATAGGACCCCGTAAACACTCCCGTTTTGTCCTTGGCCAAATCCGTGCGTTCGAGGTCGCTTTTAAGGCGCGCCTTGGCCCGATAGGCTTCGACATCCGCTTGTCTATCATTTGTCGTCAATACTTCCACAAGCGGATGCTCCGGGGAAACTACCACGTAGGTCGCGCCGAAGAGCGTGTCGGGGCGAGTGGTGAAAACCTTAAGTTCCACAGCCCCCGCGCTGCCTGACATAACGCAAAAAACCACCTCCGCGCCCTCCGAACGACCGATCCAGTTTTTTTGCATGAGCAACGTCGATTCCGGCCAATCAACATCGGCAAGGTCTTCAAGGAGCCGGTCGGCGTAGCGGGTAATTCGCAGCAGCCACTGACGAAGCGATCTTCGCTCCACTTTGGCGCCGCACCGGTCGCAGAGTCCGTTTTTTACTTCTTCATTGGCCAGCCCCGTTTTACACGATGGGCACCAATTAATCGGCATGACCCCTTCGTAGGCAAGCCCGCGCTTGAAGAGCAGCAGGAATATCCATTGCGTCCATTTATAATATTCCGGCGCGGTGGTATTAATCTCCCGGTCCCAATCGTAACAGAACCCCACCGAGTCGATCTGGCGGCGAAAATTGGCCACCGCTTTTTCCGTGGTTATTTTCGGATGGATGCCGGTTTTGATCGCGAAATTCTCCGCCGGCAGCCCGAACGCGTCCCATCCCATGGGGTGCAACACGTTAAACCCCTGCATTCGTTTCCAACGGGTGATGATATCGGTGGCGGTATACCCTTCGCAATGCCCAACGTGCAGGCCCGCCCCGGACGGATAGGGAAACATGTCCAGCGCATAGTACTTCGGCCTTGACTGATCGAAAGCGGTGGCGTGCAACTTCGCCTCGCGCCACCGCGCCTGCCATTTCGGTTCGATTTCTCCCGGTTTATATTCTCCCACGTCAGCTCCTTATCGTTCGAGCGTGTTTTTGAAATATTCGACGGTTTTGGCGAGGCCTTCGTCAAGCCCAACCCGCGGCTCCCAGTCCAATTTCGCCTTTGCCAGGGTTATGTCGGGCTTGCGCTGCCGCGGATCGTCGGACGGCGCGGGTTTTCTGACGATCCCCGCCTTGTTTCCCGTCAAGGCGATCACCTTGTGGGCAAGCTCCTTTATTGTAAACTCGCCGGGATTGCCCACATTGACGGGACCGGTGAAACCATCGTGGTTCATGAGACGCATCATGCCTTCGATAAGATCGTCCACGTAGCAAAAAGAGCGCGTTTGCAAACCATCGCCGTATATCGTCAGGTCGTGGCCGCTCAGCGCCTGCACGATGAAATTCGAAACGACCCGCCCGTCGCCCGGATGCATGCGGGGACCGTACGTATTGAATATCCGCATAACCCGGATATCGACGTTGTTTTGGCGATGGTAATCGAAAAAGAGCGTTTCGGCCACGCGCTTGCCTTCGTCGTAGCATGACCGCACCCCGATGCAATTGACGTTGCCCCAGTATTCCTCGCGCTGGGGATGCATGACCGGGTCGCCGTATACTTCGGAGGTCGACGCCTGCAAGACTCGCGCGCCCACCCTTTTGGCGAGTCCCAGCACGTGGATGGCGCCGAGCACGTTGGTTTTGATGGTTTTGACCGCGTTGTACTGGTAATGCACCGGAGAGGCCGGGCAGGCGAGGTTGTACACCTGGTCCACCTCAAGATAAACGGGAAAAGTAATGTCGTGCCGCACAAGCTCGAAATTCTTAAATGCCAATAAATGCTCGATGTTCTTTTTCCTGCCGGTAAAAAAATTGTCGAGGCATATAACGTCATGGCCTTCCTTTACAAGCCGTTCACAAAGAAAGGAACCCAAGAACCCCGCCCCGCCGGTAACCAAAATCCGTTTCGTCATTCGAAACTCTCCTTATTTTTTATAGGCGCAACCCATCAACCCATCAACTTTTTATTATACCGCCTTGATTGTCACCTCTTCCATGAGCCGCCAAATCTCATCGCGGGTAATGTCGCCCGCCCCGTAATGCAGCGCATTCGACGCACCGCAGGCAACGGCCATGCGGCTCATTTCGGTAAACGAGAACTTTCTGCCGTATCCGGCCAGGAGGCCTCCCACCAATGCATCGCCGCACCCGACCGTATTGACGGCGCGGATAGTCGGCGCCAAACACAAAAGGCAGTCATTTTCATGGATCGCGATCATACCGTCGGAACCTAGTGAAATGAATACGAACCCCACGCCCATGTCGAAGAGCCGCTTTCCTTTCAAGGCGATATGGTGGACTCCCTGGATATTTTCATCAAAAAAGCCTTCCAGTTCCTCAAGGTTGGGTTTTACCATGTGCGGTTTCGCGCGCACTCCCATTTTAAGGGGTTTCCCGCCGCTATCGAGCAAAACGATCGCCCCTTTTTCCTTGCACAATTTTATCAGCTTCTGATAACTGTCGTTGCCCATCCCGGGGGGAACGCTTCCGCAGCAGGCGCAAAGGTCTCCCGGCGCGAGCTTCGACCTTAACAATTCAAGAAGTTCCTCCTGGAGCCCCGATGGGACCGGCGCCTGCGCGCTGTTTATATGCGTCGATTGCCCCGCTTTGGTTTCAATGAGCGTAACGTTGATCCGTGATGTCCCGGGCGCCGCCAAAAAATGCGATTGAATCCCAAGCCTTTCAAGATATTCGGTAAATTGCCGGCGGTTGTTTTCATGGATTATCCCCACGACGCATACCTCCTCGCCGAGGATTTTAAGCGTCGTGGCCACGTTAATGCCTTTACCAGCCGGGAAAACGCGCGACTTGACGTTGGTCGCTGTCGCGCCAGTTTGAATCTCGTCAATTTCATAGACCGCGTCCACGGCGGGGTTGAGAAGGGTGCAATAGATCAACCTATCCGCCCTTCATCAACAAAAAAAACATTTTCACGCCCTTCAGCATCATGACGGCGAGTACGACCGCGAGGATTGCCTGCACGATCCGAAGAAATTTGTTTACCCGTTTTATTTGATTCATGGTTGCTAAAAGCCCTATCGGAAAAAGCCGCGTGAAAAGCGCGACTATTACAAAGTATATAAAAAATAAATCTTCTTCGTCGGCAAAATCAGGGTAATCGCTTCAATCCGGTAAATCCGAGGTAAAAATACAATAGCAAGAGTGGACATGGAGTTAATTTGTCTCTATATTTGACAATTATATGCGATAATAGCTATATTTCTTCTTATTAAAATACCTCCATCAGCTATAAAGGCTTTTAAAAAGGAACAAAACCGTACTACTACACTATTACAGAAAGGGGTTTTCAATGAAAATCCAGTCGATTTTGGCATACCTGGCGGTTTTATTTATTTCCAATGCGGTATTTTCCGCGCCTGGAGACAGTTTGTGGTTGTATCCAAACGAGGAATTTTCGCTGATACGAATGCAGGATACCGCTTTTGATACCGCCAATAGCCTCTATCTCACTCACGCAATGGCGGACACCGGCGATACGATGAATGGCGAATACATGAATTTTGACTACCGGTTTACCGACGGCTGGGCCGCGTTTAAAATCATCTGGAATTACGGAGAACCCGTTATGGATTTACTTTCCAATAACCTTGGAGTTCCCGTTTCCTTTCAAAACAAGGTCCTCGAATTCGACTATAAAGGCGCGTTGCCTTCCCATACTATTTCCGTTTTATTCGCGGCATCGGCGGGTTGCGGAGACGTGCCAAGCTTTTACCCTATCGGCAAAATCCCATCTTCGGCGGTCTGGACAAAAGCGGTTTTACCCCTACCCGACGGCGTTGATACGATTCAGGGAATCAGGGAATTGCGCTTTGTCATTAACAATAAAGATACGGTTTCCGGTCCGCGCACCAGCGGTCCCGGTAATTTAAAAATCGATAATATTCTCGTGCGCACGCCAAGCGCCGGCGTGGTCCGCCGACACAAACAATTTTCCTCGAACCAACACGGATATTTTACTCCACGAGCCGACGGCATGGCCGGACTTTCGTTCTACAATGCGAAAGGCGCATTGCTTTTTAATAATACAATATCCGTTTTTGCGGGAAAGCGATATTCACTTTATGATTTTGCAACGAGGAATTCCGGCTTCGCGAGGTCACAGATATATCTGATTAAAATCCAGGGGCCGGGAATCGACATAACGGGTAAAATCAGATGATTCAGATAATTTTTCATTGTTACTTTTAAAAAAAAGGCGGGAACAACGGGCTCCCGCCTTTTTTCATCACCTGCGACGCCGCGTAGTTATGTTAAAACATCATAAAAGCAACCCCGCCCCCATGATCATGGCGATAGTGGTAGTGTGCGTCATGCTCGCTTCCGGCCAAACATTCACGCATCAAGCGTCGCGCAGAGTAACGGTGAGCATCAATGACGACTGGAAATACAGTCCGGGCGATTTAGCGAACGGTCAGGATCCCGCGCTCAGTGAGGCGGCATTTCAGAACATCTGCATCCCGCATGCGAACAAAATCGTGACGCACCGGTCCGTTGATACCGCGGCTTTCTCCATCATCTCCTGGTATCGGAGGCATTTCACTCCGGCCGCCGAGTGGGCCGGCCGCGTATTCCGCCTGGAATTCGAGGGCGTTTCCAAGATAGCCACGGTGTATGTAAACGGCGTATTGGTTGGAGAACATAAGGGCGCGTATACCGGATTTTCGTTCGACATAACGGACAAGGTTATTATTGGTAAAGATAACCTCATAGCCGTTCGCGTGGATGCCAAACGTCACATAGACATTCCGCCGGAAGGCTCAAGCATGGACTACATGCTTTTCGGCGGGATAGTACGTGACGTCTCGCTCATTGTTACGGACCCGCTCCATATCGATTGGGTATTCTTAACCACGCCCGAGGTTTCCTCCGCATCGGCAACCCTGAACGTGAACGCACGGATTAAAAATAAAACCGACCGGCCGCGGAATTGCTCGGTCATAACTAATGTCGTTGATGAAAATAACGCCGTAGTGGCCGCAAAAACCGTTTCCGGCGCGATAGCCGCGCGGGACAGTTTCGAATTCGCTTCCACCGGAATCACGATCCCAAGCCCTCGCCTCTGGCATCCGGATCATCCATATCTTTACACCGTGTACACGCACCTTGAATGCGATTCCTGTTTTGTCGACGAAAAAGCGGCCAAACTCGGAATACGTTCCATACGGTTCGATAAAACGGACGGAAAATTCTACATCAATGATCAATGGCTTAAACTACGGGGGATTAACCGGCACGAATCCTATCCGTTCATCGGCCGGGCCGCCGCCAATCGATTGCAACGGAAAGACGCGGATTTAGTCAAGTTCGACATGGGCGCGAATATCGTACGCTGCTCCCATTATCCCCAGGACCCGGCATTTATTGATCGATGCGACGAAATAGGTCTGCTTGTCCTTGAGGAAATGCCCGGATGGAAATACATCGGCAACGCCGCCTGGCAATCCATCGCCCTGCAAAACGTCCGGGAAATGATCCTGCGCGACCGCAACCATCCGTCGATCATCAGCTTCGGGGTCAGGATAAACGAATCCGGCGATGCGCATGATCTCTATGTTCAAACGAATCAACTGGCGCGGACGCTGGACCCATCGCGGCCCACCCATGGCGTCAGAATACCCGGCAACGGTTCCACCCAGGAGTTTCTTGAGGATGTATGGGCGAAAAATTTCGACATGCCGGTTGCAACGCCCAACCCCCTTCCCTGGATCACGACCGAATACGTGGGCCACCGGTGCGCCACCCACTCGTGGGACGCGGAACAACGGCTTGTTGACCAGATGCTGCAACACGCGGAAACCATGGACTCCGCGGCCGCGAATACGCAAATAGCCGGCGCTTTGGGATGGTGCGCTTTTGATTACAACTCGCCGTATTATATCGCGGAAAAAACCGTTTGCTACCATGGTATGGCGGATATGTTCAGAATACCGAAGCACGGCGCGTATTTTTACGCGTCACAAGCGGATCCCGCATTGTACGGACCAATGGCCTATATCGCCGATTACTGGAAAAACAATTCGCCGGATACGGTCTACGTGGTAAGCAACTGCGACCGGGTTGAGCTTTTTGTCAATAACACATCCCTCGGCGTAAAATCCCCGGGGCTCTTTATGTCGCTTGCGCATCCCGTTTTTTATTGGCCGAACGTGACCTTTGCGCCGGGAGAGTTAAAAGCCGTCGGCTACATCGGCAATACCCCGGTTACGCGGCATATTCGCACGACACCGGGTTCTCCCGTTACCTTGCTTATACTGCCGGACGACACGAGGCTGTTCGACGGCGGCGATATGACGCGGGTTGTCGTGACGGCCGTCGACAAATCCAATCAGGTTGTGCCCGGGACCGACGACACCGTTGAACTTTCCGTCAATGGTGCGGGCATTTTCCTGGGCGAAAGCCCCATTGCGCTCGAAGACGGCAAGACCGCGTTTTTCGTTCAAACAAAAACAAAGGAACCCGGAATTATTTCCTGTGTTGCAAGCAGTAAGCATCTGGGATCGTCTTCCGCGGTTATCACCGTAGAATCAAACATGACCGTATTAACAAGGAACAATGTTCAACCGGCGATTTCACATCGCGACGATCCGGTGGTTGTCTATAAAGCGGTATTGGGAAAACAATTCTTTGTCCCTTTGTGGGCCGTAGGAGCAACAAGTTTATACGTCTATGATTTGGCGGGTAAACTGCTTCATGCCTGTCCATTAGTTACATCCTCAAGAATCACTATGGCGGGCTCCGGTAAAAAAGAAAAAACACCGGGTATCCGGATTATAAAAATTGTACCACGCGCCTCTAAGTATAATTAAGCTTTTACCGCTTTTTATTCATAGCTGTTAATCCGGCTAAAAATCTGAAACCGGCAAAAGTTCCCTCCATGGTTTTCACTCTTAATAAGTAAATCCCGCCGCGTATTTTCTTTTGCAGTTCGAGCTTCATACGAAATTCATGAACGCCGT
>Ga0182017_10000127_pt1 | contig 57582 bp, 45 predicted proteins | sample 712E3DmetaG_FD_120492 | JGI IMG/M metagenome (GOLD analysis project Ga0182017, IMG submission 120492) | Permafrost microbial communities from Stordalen Mire, Sweden - 712E3D metaG | ecosystem: Environmental > Terrestrial > Soil > Wetlands > Permafrost | place: Sweden: Stordalen | collected... | reverse complement strand
GCGCTTGCACATCCATCCGAGGCCTCCTTGCCACGCCAGGCGAAGCATGCGCGACCGGAGACCTTGGCGCAATACCTAACTTGCGCCGAACTGCGCGCAAAAACTAAGCGGAATGCGTATCATTCCATCCGTAGAAGTTCGGATCGGTCCACCAGGACCCGCCGCCGTCCGAGGGACACTGGAATATGGGCACATCACGCACTTTCTCGAAGAGCGGATCGCCCGGCGGCACGTCCCAATTGGGTAGATCGGGATAGATGTATGGATTGAACGGTCGCCCCGCGGGAGTGGTCCGCCAGCCTGGCGTCGTGTAGCCCCACCAGTCGCCGGGGCTGCTCGGCACTCGCCGTCCGGGGTGGCCGCCGTAGTACACGCCGACCAGGTACGGGTAGGATTCGTTGTTCTGCCGCTCGAATGGGAACCACCCGTCGCAGTCCTCGAAGTACGAGTGCATCGCGATGCCGATCTGCTTCAGGTTCGCGACGCACTTGACCTGCTTGGCCTGCTCGCGCGCCCCCGCCAGCGCCGGCATCAGGATCGCCATCAGCAGCGTGATGATCGCGATGACCACCAGCAGCTCGATGAGCGTGAACCCGCGCCCGCCGTGCCGGGCCTGTGAGTTCGGGCTTCTCGGACCTGACCGCATCACGACCTTTGCAGCGCGCATCGAGAAAAATCGACGGAATTGCTGACTGCCTTCATTATAGAACCCGCCCTGACTTGGGTGCACCGCTTTTTTCCACGGGCGGCAGTGAGGAGTTCGCCTTTGCAGCGCCTTCCGGCCGCGGGCGCCGCTCTCCGCCGTGATTCCCCATCCTCCGCGGGGAGAGTCGGCCTTTAGCGCCGGAATAGCCGGAACGAGATCAGGCAGAGCGGGAAAACGGAACGGAACCCGGAGGCGTCTTCCGCGGCTTGGTGAGGCGCAAGGTGCCGCCTGGGCGTTCCCGCCCCCTCCCGCTCAATTCGGTGCAATTGAGCTTGCGTCGCGCAATTCGTAGGCTGACCTGAAGAAGCCGCGAACGACCGTGGGCGCGAGGCTGGGCACAGCGATCTCGGCACCGCACTCGGGATTGGCGATATTCAGAGTCACGGTTTGGCTTGCGGAATCATGTCGTTGAGGCTCATAGATGCTCAGAGTGAGTGTGGCGGCATCGTCAAGTGAGTAGGCGTAGGCCAGCACCTGGTGATGGTTCGTGAGCGCCGTTATCGTCTGCTGCAAGTCTGCAGCGGGGACAGGCGACGTCGTGACGAGCCACAATGGCGACGGTCTCCCCGCGTCGATGTCCTCCTTCACCCACGGCCATTCCTCGACGATGGTGTGCCACGCCAGGCCTCGAGTCGTCACGACACGCCCGAGAGGCGTATCGACATCTGTGTCGCCACTCGGGGTATGGACCCACTCGGCTGCTTTCCAGAAGTTCCGCAATCCTGCGTAGAAGAAGCAGTCTACCTCCCGCTGTGCCAGGTACCCAAACAAAGGCGTGTCGAGCGCTGGCGGTGCCGTGTCGGCCGGGGGAATGAGCGGCGGTTCATGCAGAAAGAGGTCCAGCACCGTGAGTACAAATCCATCACACATGCCGTCGTGTGCGTCACTGCTGTAGACGGTGCCCAGCCCGGGCAGCGTGAGCGGGAAATAGACGCTGCCTGGCGGAAACTCGTTGTTGAAATGAAGCCCGTTCGCTCGTGGATCAAACCCGGACACGCGGTTCGAGACGCCATATGCCTGAGTGAGGGGTGCATCGTTAGGACAGCCACCGAGTGTCAGGTGGGCCGCCACGAGCAACGCGACACCGAGCGGGAATACGCGCACAGCGTCGATCGATTGCCGAGCACGGTCGGTCATGGGCAGTCCTCAAGAGAATAAGGCAAGCCTGACCGTCCGGCAAAGCCTACCAGCCGCATCTGTCCGCGCTGAGTTGGCCACCGGACCACACAGATTGCGCCTTTGGGCCAGATTTCCCACTTGCCGACACTTTCATCGTGATCTTACCCAAACCGCTCCGTCGAATACAAGCTACAACCGGCGGTCCGACCCCAAGGACTGAATCTGGAAAACCCGACCTCAGCGCTCTCCCGTGGCCGGCTCCTCCGCTCGGCCCGCCGTGAACTCCTCGCACTTCTCGCACTTCACGAGCACGTGTCCGTCGCTGCCCGTGCGGAGTTCGTGCTTCTCCCACAGCTTGTCGAGTTGCGCGTGGCTTAGTTGGAACGTGCGCCCGCACTTCAGGCAATGAAACGCCACGAACTCCCCGCTGGGCGCGGCCTCCGGGCGCGACATCCACCAATACGAAGCGCCCGCCAGCACGAGCAACGCCCCGGCGAGCAGCAGCAGCACGACCTGCCGCGTGGCACCGCCCCGCACACGATGCCCCGCCAGCGCTTTCATTCCTTCTTGCGCCGAAACACCGCGACGATGTCTTCCACCGGCACCACGAACAGCCGGTTATCCCCCTCGAAATCGACCGGGATGGCGTTCTTGGGGTTGAACAGCACCTTGTCGTACTGCGCGATGGGGTAGTCTTCGTCGCGCTCGACCTGGGCGGAAACCGCGACGACCCGCCCGGTAATCGTCGGAATCTCGATGTTGCCGGGGAGCTGGATGCCGCCCTTGGTCGTCTTGCGGTCCTCGTCCTTGCGGATCAGGATGCGTTTGCCCACCGGCTCGACGGTATCCAGTTGCTGCTTGCTGCTGCTGGCCTGGTTCATGCGGTTCCTCTCGCGGGCCGTCCGCGGCACCTTATACTACGCCGTTGGTATCGCCGCCTCAAATGCCCGCGCGGCGCCCCCGGAGTGACGAACGTGAATCCGCAGACCCTGCGTGAACTGCTCGCCCAACTCGCCGCCGGCCAAGTGACCATCGACGCGGTCATGCGCCGGCTCGAAACGCTGCCGTTCGAGCAGCTCGATTTCGCCTGCCTGGACCACCATCGGACGCTGCGCTGCGGCTTCCCGGAGGTCATCTTCGGCGAGGGCAAGACCCCAGAACAGGTCGAAACACTCTTCGCCAAGCTCGCGGCCACCGGCGGCAACGTGCTCGCAACGCGCGTCAGCCCCGAGGCCGCCCAGCGCGTGCAACAACGCTCCCCCGGCGCCGTCCACCACGAACTCGCGCGGACTCTGACTCTCCAGCAGGACGCGACGCCCCCGGCCTCCGGCCTGATCGGCATCGTCTGCGCCGGCAGCAGCGATCTGCCCGTCGCCGAGGAGGCCCGCGTCACCGCCGAAATCATGGGCAATCAGACCCGCACGATGTACGACGTCGGCGTTGCCGGCCTGCACCGCCTGCTCGCCCGTTCCGAGGACCTGCGGGCCGCCAACGTGCTTGTAGTCGTCGCCGGCATGGAAGGCGCGCTGCCGAGCGTGGTGGGGGGGCTCGTGCGCGTCCCGGTGATCGCCGTTCCTACCAGCGTCGGCTACGGCGCCAGCTTCCACGGCCTCGCCGCCCTGCTCGCGATGCTCAATAGCTGCGCCGCCGGCGTCTCAGTCGTGAACATCGACAACGGCTTCGGCGCCGGCTATCAAGCGGCGTTGATAAACCGCCTGGCGCAGGAACCCGCGCGCACGGATAACGCACCATGACCGCACCCAAGGACGCGACACCTCGTCTGACTGCCGAAGTGCCTCCATTGCCGCCGCGCCCGCCGGACATGCACAAGGGTCAGGCTGGCCGTGTCGCGATTGTCGCCGGCAGCCGGGGGATGAGCGGGGCCGCCGTGCTGTGCGCTCAAGGCGCCCTCCGCGGCGGTGCCGGCCTTGTGCGCGTCTACTGCCCGGCGTCCGTCCAGCCGATCATCGCCGCCGCCGAGCCGTGTCTAATGACCGTCGGCGTGGGCGAGGATGCCGAGGGACGCGTCGCCTACGGTCCGGCCGCTCAGAAGCTCGACCTGGAGTGGGCCAACGTCCTGGTGATCGGCCCAGGATTGGGACAAAGCCTTGCCCTGCCAGAGTTTGTGAGCTACGCCGTCCGCCACTTCCCCGGCCCAGTCGTCGTTGATGCCGATGGCTTGAACAACCTCGCGACGATCGCCAAGGTGGGGGACCGGCTATGGAAGTCCCGCGCCGGACGTGACACGGTCATCACGCCCCACCCCGGCGAGATGGCCCGGCTGCGGGCCGGTGCGGAAATGCCGCCGGGCGACGGCCATGACGATGCGACGCGGGTGGCGTCGGCCTGCGAATACGCCCGTTATGCGGGTGTTACAGTCGTGCTGAAGGGCCACCGGACTGTCGTAAGCACCCCGACCGACGCGTTTATCAACACCACCGGGAACCCCGGAATGGCGACCGGCGGCATGGGCGACGTCCTGACGGGGCTCATCGCCGCCCTGCTCGCGCAGGGAATGCCGGGTTTCGATGCCGCTCGGCTCGCCGTGCACGCGCACGGACTCGCAGCGGATCGCTGTCGGCGGGAGATTGGCGAGGTGGGGTATCTCGCACGCGACGTGGCCGACGGCCTGCCCGCGGCGTTGGCCGAAGCGTCCCGCCCGCGGATCGGATTCGTGTAATCGTCGCCGTCGGCGCAGTTGTGAGCGCCGCACGTCTCGGGCATAATCACCGTGACTCAGCAAACGCGTGACAGCGCGGTTGGCGCGCGGTGGTTGGTCTTGTTAAACGTCATCACGAGGCTGCGGTTTCACCGTCGTCGTGCGAGCGTCACACATGCCGCCCACGTTGGGTGCACTGGCTTTGTCTTGCCCCGCGGGGTCGCGCACGGATTGACACGTACGCGTTCGGAAGAGGGTACTGGTCGATCAACGCAGGCATCTCGAGTGAGGTAACGCCATGGCGAAGAAAAAGGCGAAAGCTGCCGGCAAGAAGCGAGCGAAGGCCGCCAAGAAGAGGGTCGTGAAGAAGAAGCGCATCGCGCGCGGCGGGAAGAAGGTCGCCAAGAAAACGGTCAAGAAGCGCGCCAAGAAGGTTGCGAAGAAACCCGCCCGCAAGATGCACGCACCGCGCGCCGCAAAGCCCAAGCTACCGCGACGGACGCGACAGGCCGTGCCGCCCCCGCCCCCGCCCCCGCCCCCGCCACCGCCGGCGCCCGTCGCCCGGCCGCCGGTCGCGCCGCCCCCTATGCCGCCGCCTCTGCCCTCGTCGTTCTTCCCCCCGTCGCCTCCTCCGCCGCCGCCGGGCGATATCCCGGGCTTCGGCGCCGCTGAGGCCGGCGAGGAGAACGAACCCGGACCTTCGTGGCGTGGTCCGGCGGTAGGCGCTCTCGCGCCGGACTTCACGCTGCCGGACCACGCGGGCACGACGCACACTCTGTCGCAGTATCGCGGCAAGCCGGTTGTCCTGTACTTCTACCCGAAGGACGACACCCCCGGCTGCACCGTCGAGGCGTGCAGCTTCCGCGACGCGCTCGGGTCGTTCGCCGACCGCGACGCCGTCGTCTTGGGTGTCTCGCCGGACTCCGCCGCCAGTCATCAGCGCTTCGTGCAGAAGTACACCCTTACGTTCCCCCTGCTGGCCGACGAGGGTCATCGCGTCGCCGAGCAGTACGGCGTGTGGGTCGAAAAATCGCACGGCGGCACGACGTCGATGGGCATCGCCCGGACGACGTTCATCATCGACGCGGACGGTTACGTGGCCCACGTTTTCCGCAACGTGCGGCCCGAGGGCCACGAGCAAGAGGTCCTGAGCAAGCTGTAGCGCGAGTTTGAAGCGGCCCAGCGCGGGCCGCCGGTGCCCCATCCTTGGCGGGACACGCAGAAGCGTGGACCGCGAAGGGTGGGGCGTCGTCTAACTCGCCGAATCCAGCGCCGCCTGCGCCGCGGGAACCAGGGCGGCGGTGTCGTCGACGCCCTCGGCGTCAATCCACTGGATTTCGCGCATGGCCTTCAGCCACGTCCGCTGTTGCTTGGCCAGGCGCCGGGAGTGGATCTTGATCTGCTCCACCGCCTCCTCCAGCGACCCGCGCCCTGCAAAATGCTCAAAGAGCTCGGCGTAACCGACCGCTTGCCCCGCCTGCTGCCCCACGCCGCGCGGATCGCTCCAGACCCGCCGCGCCTCATCGACCAAACCCGTGGCCACCATCCGCTTCACGCGCAAATTGATCCGGCGATTAAGGTCCTCCCGCGACCGGCGCAAACCGATCAGCATCCACCGCCAATCGCGCCGCCGCGGCCCGGCGCCTTCCCATTCGCGCTGTAGCTCGCTGATCCGCTGTCCCGTGACGTGATGGACTTCCAGCGCCCGCTCGATCCGCCGCAGGTCGTTGCGGTGGATTCGCGCGGCCGCCGTCGGATCAACGCGCTCCAACTCAGCGTGCAGGACCTCCAGTCCTTCGGTCACGGCCCGCCGGCGAAGCTCGGCACGGAACTCCGGATCGGCCGCCGGCCCCTCGAAGATGCCCGCGTACCAGCACTTGAGATACAACAGCGTGCCGCCGACGGCGACGACCGGCCGGCCGCGACCATGAATCTGCTCGACCGCGTGGTCCGCCAGTTCGACGAACCGTGCCGCGCTGAAGCTCTCCCACGGGTCGGCCACGTCCAGCAGGTGGTGCGGGACGGCCGCACGCTCCGCCGCGGGCGGCTTGGCCGTGCCGATGTCCATCCCGCGGTAGACCTTCATCGAGTCCACGCTGACGATCTCTGCCCCGATCGCCCGGGCCAGCGCGCGGCCGAGCGTCCCCTTGCCCGCCGCCGTGCAGCCGACAATGGCGATGACCCGGTTCTCCATGCAAACCTTCCGTCGTCCGTTCGGTCTTACCTTTTGACCGGTCGCACGCGAGCGGCGATTATATAGACCGGTCGGTCGAATCAACGAGGAGGCCCGTACGATGGTTGCACGAGGATGGTGGTTGGGTGTGGCGGCCGGCGTCCTGCTCGCCGCGGTCGGGTGCGTCAAGGCGCCCGACAACATCTCGGTCAACGTGGGCGGCGACAACCGCCCGGCCCCGGTGGACAGCAGCCGCGTGCCGCAGACGCCGACGCTCGACGACTGCCGCGCCGAGCTGGTCAAGGCGTACCAGAACATCCAGTATCTGGAAGGCCAGAACGAGAAGCTCAAGAAGAAGGCGGATGATTACAAGCGCGAGCGCGACGACTGCCGCAAGCGCCTCAAGAAGCACGAAGCGGATTAGGCCGCACGCCGTCTCCGACGGCCTGAGCCTGCCATGCCGGTGACGTTCATCCTCGGCCGCGCCGGCGCGGGGAAGACGCGCGCCTGCCTCGACGCGCTCCTCGCGGAACTCGCGCGCCCGGATGACACGCGCCGGCTGATCCTGCTCGTCCCCGAACAAGCCAGCTTCCAGATGGAGCGCGCCCTCGCCGTCCGCGCGCCGGGCCACGGCTATCACCGGACCGCGGTTCTCAGCTTCTCCCGTCTCGCCCACGCGGTCTTCAACGACACGGGCTCTGAGCCCCCGTCCGTGACCGCGCGCACCCGCGCCTTGGTTCTGCGCCGCCTCGTCGCTCAGCAGAGCCCAGCTCTGCGCATCCTCCGCCGTGCTGCCCGCACGCCGGGGTTTCGCGACGAACTCAGCCGGATCATCGAGGAGCTGCTGCGCGAGAACGTACCGCCCGCCGACCTGAGCGCCGCGGCCGACCGCATTGCTGATACCGACAGCGCCGCAAAAGTGCGCGAGATCGCCGCCCTGTACGCCGAGTATCTCGCCTGGCTCGGCCCGCAGCGCACCGACTCCGCCGCCCGTCTCGCCGTGCTCCGCGCGCGCCTCGCCGACGTGGCCTGGTTGCGCGGCGCCTCCATCTGGGTCGATGGCTTCGCCGGATTCACCGGCCAGGAACTCGAGACGCTCGTCGAGTTGGCCTGCCTCGCCCGCGACGTGACGATCACGCTGCTCGTCGATCCGCACGCACCCGCCGTGGCCGACCCGCGCCGCACGCCCGATCCGCTCGGCCTCTTCCAGCGCACGGAGGTCACGTACCAGCGGCTGCTCCGCCTTTTCGACGCCGCCCGCGTGCCCGTCGCGCCGCCGATCCGCCTCACACCGCCCGCGCTGCCGCGTTTTGCGAGTGCCCCGCAGCTCGCGTCGCTCGAGCTCGGCCTCGCCGCCCAGCACGATGCCCCCGGTGCCGCCGCACCGCCCGCCGACGTGCGTGTCCTCGAATGCCCCACGCACCGTGACGAGCTGCGCGCCGCCGCCCGCTGGATTCGCACCCAGATGGCCGACGCCGGCGGACGCCTGCGCTTGCGCGACTTCGCCGTCATCGCCCGCGACCTCTCGCCTTTTGCCCAGATTGTCGCGGAGGTCTTCGCCGAATACGAAATCCCGTATTTCCTCGACCGTCGACAGCCAATGGGCGCCCACCCGCTCGCTCGCCTGGTCTCCGCTCTGTTCGACGCGGCGGACACCGACCTCGACGTGCCCCCGATGGTCCGCCTGCTGCGCACCCGCCTGCTCCCGCTCTCCCGCGAGCAAGCCGAGGACCTCGAAAACCTCGTGCTGAGCGGCGCCGTCCGCGGTGCGACCCTCTGGCGACAACCAACCTGCCAACTTGAGTACGATCAGACTACCGCCTTCGCCGCGTCGCACCCCCGGCGCCTCCGCATTGTGACCGCCCTCGATCCGCTCCTCGCCCTGCAACAACAAGCCGACGGCGCGACCGGCGCCATCTGGGCGGAAACGCTGCACGGGACGCTGGAGAGCCTCGACGTGCGCGACGTAATCGCCGCGTGGGTCGCCGAAGCCCGCGCCGCGCGCCGCTGGCAGAGCGCCGAGGTGCACCGCCTCGCGTGGGAGGCGCTCTGCGCCGTCCTGGACGACCTCCACGACGCGCTCGCCGAGACGCCGCTGCTCGCCGGCGACGTGAGCGCCATCGTCGGCACCGCCCTGGCCGAAACGACTCTCGGCCTCGCCCCGCCGACCGTCGACCAGGTCCTGGTCAGCTCCATCGAGCGCAGCCGCCACCCCGACATCAAGCACGCCTGGGTCTTCGCCTTCAACGAAGGCGTTTTCCCCGCCCGTCCGCCTGAAGACATTCTGCTCAGCACCGCCGAGCGCGACGCCCTCGCCCAGGCCGGCTTATCCGCGCCCGCCGCGCACCGGCAGGACGCCTTCGGCGAGCGGCTTCTGGCCTACATCGCCCTCACGCGCCCATCGCTCGGCCTCACGATCAGCTACGCCACCGTCGGCGACGACGGCGCGCCGCTCCAGCCCTCGCCTCTGCTCGCGGATGTCACGCGCGCCCTCCCCGGCCTGCCGACCGAGCGTTTCAACGAGCACGAGCCGCCTGTCTGCCTGCCCGAGCTGGCCCGCCAGTACCTGCGCGTCCGTCGCGACGACCGGCAACGCGCCCAGCGCCGCCGCTACGAGCGAGTCCTCGACCAAGCGCGCGCGCAGCCAGCCGCCGCCGATCGCCTCACTTGGCTCTTGCGCGGCGGAGCGTATCGCAACGACCCCGCGCCGTTAGGCAATTACCGACACGCCGACGCCCAACCCAGCGATGTCATCTGGCGCGCCTCGCCGTCCGAAGTCGAAGCCTACCTCCAGTGCCCGTTCCAGCACTTCGCGCGCTTCGCCCTGCGCCTCGACCCCGCCCGTGGCCCACAACCCCTCCGTTGGGACCTCGGCGTCGAGGCCCACAAGCTGCTCGCCGACGTAACCCGCCGCGCCATCCGCGAACCCGCCGGCGTCACGCAGCTCTCCGACGACCGTTGGCAGGAACTCCTCGCCGACGCCGTCCGCCAATGGCACGACCAGCAGCCGCCGGACCTCGCCCAGCGCCGCCCCGACTTCGTCTCGCTCAGCGCCCTCCTCCCCGCGTTGCTGCGCGACCTCGTCCTGGTCCACGCCGCCCGCTGGCGCCGCGGCCGCTTCGCACCGCTCGCCTGCGAACAGGAATTCGACCCGCGCGGCGGCCCCGACGTGTGGCCCGCCGCCGAGTTGCATCTGCCCGGCGGACAACGCGTCCACCTGCACGGCCGCCTGGACCGCATCGACCAGACCCTCGCCGGCGACCCGCGACTCTTGCTCGTCTACGACTACAAGAGCACCGCCGAACCCGTCCGCGGCGAGTTCCTCATCGGGAAGCGTCTGCAACTCTTCATCTATCTGCTCGCCGCCCGCCACGCCCCTGCGGACGCCGCGGCGCTGCCCGCGGGCGTTTTCCTCGCCCCGCTGTACCCCGACCTTGCAGTGCTCGACACCGGCTACGTCGCCGATGCCCCGCCCGCCGAGCAACTCATGTACATGTTTCGCCCGCGTGGCCTGTTCAGCGATGCGGCCGCCCAATTGCTCCACCCGCAGCACACCCAAGGCCACTCGCCCATCGCCCAGATGCAGCGCAAGAAAGACGGTGCGTTCGCGCACACGGCGGATGCCGTCGAAGCGCCCGACATCGACGCCCGCCTCGCCCTCGCTGAGCAGACGGTGCTGTTCGCCGCCGGCGGCGTCGCCGCCGGCCGCATCGACGTGGCTCCGCTGGTGGAGAAGCGCACGCTGGCCTGCCGCACCTGCGACTTCCAGACCGTGTGCCGCTTCGACCGTGCGTTCAACCGCCCACGCCTCGCAGAGGCCGTCTTGCCGCGGCTCGCGACCGCCGGCGACGCGGAAGGGGGGTCGGATGAAGCTGACTGACAGCCAGCGCGCCGCCATCGACTACCGCGGCTCGAACCTGCTCGTGGCCGCGTCCGCCGGCTCCGGCAAGACCGAGGTCCTGGCCCGCCGCTGCGTCGCGCTCATCGCCGACCCCGCGCAGCCCTGCGATGTCGAGCGCCTCCTGGTCGTCACCTTCACGCGCGCCGCCGCCGCCGAGCTCCGCGTCCGCATCGCCCGCATGTTGCGTGAAGCGGCAGAGCAATCCGCCGCGGCCGGGCCGCGTGCGCACCTGCGCCGCCAGGAACTGCTCGTCGAGACCGCCGACATCGGCACCATCGACGCCTGGTGCGGCCGCATCGTCCGCGAGCATTTCGCGCAGGCCGGCATCGACGTCGGCTTCTCCGTCCTTGGCGAACAGGACGCCATCCTGCTGCGACGCGAAGTGCTCGACGCGCTCTTTGACGGCATCCACCGCGGCGACGAGCCGCTCGCCGGCGAAGTCCGCGCGTGGCTGGCCCGTGCGCCCACCCCCGGCGACGACTTTCTCCGCGCCCTCGTCGCACGCCTCAGCGCCTTCCGCGAACACCTCGTGAACCCCGACGCGTGGTTCGACCGCCAGCGCGCCGCCTGCAACGTCAACGACGCCGCCGACGTCCTCGCCGCCGCCCTCGCCGAGGAATGCCTGTACCAGCATGAGCAAGTCCAGTCGCTCCTGGCCGAACCGACTACGAATGGTACGCCGCGCGCCCTGCAACCCTACGCCGACCAACTCGCAACCTGGTGCCAGCAGCTCGCGACCCCCGGCAAGCTCATCGAGGTCGCGGACGCCGTGGCCACCTTCAAGCTCCCCAAGCCGCGCCGCGGCGAAAGTGCGGAATCGCCGGCGGTAGGGGAGGTCCGCGACCGCTGGCTGAAAGGCCGCCTGCAGAAGCGCTGGTCACCCGACGACGTGCGCTCGATCCTGAAGCACGCCCCGCTGGTCGCCGGCCACCTTGCCACGCTGCTGCGTCTCGAAGCGCGCTATCAGCAATTGCTGAACGACGCGAAGCAGGCCCGCGCCGCGTACGAGTTCGCCGACGTCCTGCGCATGACCCTCGACCTCCTCGGCACGCCAACCGAACACCGCCGGCGCGCCCCCACGCCCATCGCCCGCCGCCTCCAGCAGCGCTACGACCACGTCCTCGTCGATGAGTACCAGGACACCAGCCCGGTGCAGGTCGAAATCCTGCGCCTCGTCACACGCGACGGCCCCGGCCAGTCGGACCGCTTCATGGTCGGCGACCTCAAGCAGAGCATCTACGGCTTCCGCGAGGCCGAGCCGCAGCTCTTTGCCGAGCTGATCGAGGCCTATGCCGCCAACCGCGCCGACGGCCGCGTGCAGTACCTCTCGGACAACTTCCGCAGCCACCCCGCGGTCCTGGACGGCCTAAACCGTCTGTTCGCCCTGCTCTTCGACCGCGCCCTGGGCGGCACGCCGTTCGACCCCGCCGAACGCCTCCGCGCCGGCCGCGACGAGATCGCCAATCCGACTCTCGCCGCCCGCCCGCGAATCGAAATTCACGTCATCGAGCAACCCGGCCGGCGTGCCGCGGAACCCACCGAGGGCGCCGACGATCAGGGCTCCGTCGAGACGATCGAGCGCGAGGCCCAGCTCGCGGCCGCGCAGATTCACAGCTTGCTGGCCACCGGCGTCCAGATCCCCGTCCGTGGCCCCGACGAGAAACTCGCCCTGCGCCCGCTGCGCCTCGCCGACATCGTCGTCCTGTTGCGTGCCGCCCGCCAGAACGCCGCCCACGTCGCGCGCGTCTTCCGCGCCAGCGGCATTCGCTGCCTCGCCGGCGCCCGCGAAGCGCTCCTCGACGCGGTCGAAGTCCTCGACGTGCGCAACGTGCTGCAGCTCCTCGTTAACCGCCGGCAGGACGTCCCCCTGGCCGCGTACCTCCGCGGCCCGTTGGTCGGCCTGTCCGCCGACGAATTGCTCGCGCTCCGCGCTGCGATGAAGGATGCCCGCGGCGATTTCTACGACGCCGTCATGCACTACCTCCGCCGCCATCCCAATCCCGTCCTTGCCCAGAAGCTCGCGCAAGCCCTCGCCCAGCTCGACGCATGGTCAGTTGCCGCCCGCGAGGAGGAGCTCCCGACGCTGCTCCAACGCATTCTCCACGACGGCGCCCTGCCTCTCTTCGCACAGGCCCTCCCCAGCGGCGACCAGCGCGTCGCCCTCCTCCGCGCCCTCCAGAACCTCGCCGCCACCTTCGCCACCGCCGGCCAGGGCATCGCCGAGTTCGTCGAATACCTGGACACGCTCGCCGCGGAGGACATCGACCCCGGCGCCCTCGCCGCCGGCGACGAGGACGTCGTGCGGATCATGACGATCCACGCCGCGAAAGGCCTGGAATTCCCCGTCGTTTTCTTGCTCGGAACGGGGGCCAAGTTCAACGATCTATCCCAGCGCGAAGGTCTGCTCTGCGACGAGCAACTCGGTCTCGGCCTCCGCTGCAAGGACTACCCCGCCCGCGCCGAGCTGACCAGCGCTCGCCACCTCGTGGCCCGCCAGCGCCGCGCCTGGCGCGAGCTCGAGGAAGAGCTTCGCCTGCTCTACGTCGCCACGACGCGCGCCCGCGAGCTGCTCTTCGTCGTCGGCACCGCATCCGAAGGTGCCTGGGCGGATTGCCGGGCCCGCTACGAGACCGCCGCCAGCGCCGTGCCGCTCATCTCCCGCCAGAGCGTCCGCCATCGCCTTGAGTGGATCATGATGGCGGCCGCCGCCGGCCGCTTGCACGAATCGCGCGATGGCTCCCCGCCGTCTGTGCCCGTCGTGACGCACCCAGCCACTGAAATCCGCGTCCCCGAGCCGGGCGCACCGGCGACAACGACGGAAACCCCGCCGCTACCGCCCTCCAGCGCGGACGATGAAGCCTGGGTCCAGCGTAGTTGTACATTGCTGGCCTCGCCGCCGGACCGCTCGTTTGCCAGCCTGCCCGCCGTGCTCTCCGTCAGCGCCGCCAAGGAGCTGGCCCTGCGCGAAGCCGCCGCGGACTCCCCGGCGTTGCTGGATACGCCGGCTCATCCGTTGCACGTGCCGACGTTCGCCGCCGGCGCCGCCCAAGCCGACGGCCGCGAGCTCGGCGCCGCCTGTCACCGCTTCTTGCAGCTCGCCGACCTCGCGCGACTGAGCTCCGAGGCCGCCGTCCGCGCCCAACTGGACGAGTTGACGACGGCCGGCCGCCTCCAGCCCGCCGAGGCCGCGCTTATCCCCGCCGCGGACATCGCTTGGTTCGCTGGCACGCCTGAAGGCTGCCTTCTCGCGAGCTCCGCCGCGCACGCTCGCCGCGAAGTACCCTTCGTCTACGCGCTCTGTCTCGGCCCCGCCGACGAACACACCATCGTCCGCGGCGTGATCGACTGCCTGCTCGAAACGCCCGACGGCCTCGTCATTTTGGACTACAAAACGGACCGCCCGCGCGACGAGACCGACTTCGCCGCCCGCCTCGCGGGCTACACGGTGCAGTTGCAGCTTTACGCCCAGGCCGCCGCCTCGATCTTCGCCCGCCCCGTCGTGCGGGCGCTGCTGATCTTCCTCCGTGCGCGCCGGACCATCGCCGTCCCGCTCACCGCGCCTTCGCTGCCCGCGCTGCTGCGCGAGGTCGTCGCTGAAAACCCGCCCACGGCCCGGGACGCCCAATCGAATCGGCGCTAAAATGCCCACCGCGATGGGCGCGGACACAGGAGAGCCCCGCATGGTCGAGCACGCCGCAGTAATCGGCATCGGCGCCATGGGCACCGTCACCGCCCAGATACTCGCCGGCAACGGCATCCGCGTCGCCCTCCTGGCGCGCGCCAGTGAGCCGGTCCAGGAATTTTTTGCCGGCCACGAGAACCGCCGGTATCTGCCGGGCATCCCGCTGTCGGAGCGTATCACGCCGACGAACGACCCCGCGGTGGCCTTCGAGCGCTGTGGGCTGATCATCTCTGCGATCCCGTGTCAGTATTTGCGCGGCGAGTGGCAGCGCCACGGCCCAGCGGTCCCGCCCGGCGTCCCGATCGGCAGCGTCACCAAGGGCCTCGAAATCAGCACCGGCGCACGCCCGAGCCAGATTATCGCCGAGCACGTCCGCGGCAATCCGATCGGCGTCCTGTCTGGCCCCAACATCGCCAGCGAGCTCGCCCGGTGCCTCCCCGCCACCGCGGTCGTTGCCTCGCAGACGCCCGCTGTCGCGGAGTTGCTGCAACACGCGCTCAGCACCGCCTGGTTCCGCGTCTACACGAGCCGCGACGTCCTCGGCGTCGAGCTGGCCGGCGCCCTCAAGAACGTCATCGCCCTCGCCGCCGGCATCCTCGATGGCCTGCGCGCCGGCGACAACGCCAAAGCCGCCCTCGTCACCCGCGGACTCGTCGAGATCACTCGCCTCGGGGTCGCGTTGGGCGCCCGCCCCGAAACCTTCAGCGGCCTCGCCGGCGTCGGCGATCTCATCACCACCAGCGTCTCGCCCCACGGCCGCAACCGTACCGCCGGCCAGCGCATCGGCGAGGGTGCCAGCGTCGAGCAAATTGTGCGCGAAACCCCCGCCGTCATCGAGGGTATCCCCACGACCCGCGCCGTCCTGATGCTCGCGGAGCGCCACGGCGTCGAAATGCCCATCACGCGCGCGGTTTACGACGTGCTTTTCGAGGGCAAGCCGCCCCTGGTCGCGATCACGGAGCTCATGCGCCGCCCCCCGAAGGCGGAGGACCCGCGCGATGCGTGCCTGAGCCAACCTTCCTCGCTCTCAGGAAGGGGCCGGGGGAGGGTCGAAACGCCCGGGCCTTGACCGGGGTGCCAAGCGAACATTGACGCCGTGGGGCGGCGCTCGGTACCATACAGGTACGTGTCATGGTGTGCGATCAGCCGGGGGCGAACGCAGTACAACAGGTGTTCGTGTGAGCGAAGACTACACGGCGTCTCTGGCCCCGGGCGGCCCGGGTTGGCCCGTGGCGGCGTTCCCGATGGCTGCAACCGAGACCGACGAGAAGCTCCGGTCTGCGCTGGAGTCGACCCAGAACGAGTTGGTCGCCTGCCAGCGCCTGGCGCTGCTCGGCAGCCTGGCCGGGATGGCCGCCCACGAATTCAACAACCTGATGACGCCGGTCGTCGCACTCGTTGAGGCCGCCTTGACGGCGGCCGACCCGGCGCTCACCCACAAGGCGCTCGACCGGACCCTCATTCAGGTGCAGCGGGCGATCGGCCTGAGCGACCACCTGCTTGCCCTGGCCCATCGCGAATACCGCCCTGCGGAACTATGCTCGGTGGCCGCCGCGGTGCGCGAGGCGCTCGAGACCGCCGTCCGCCCGTTCCAGAAGGACGGCATTGAGTTGCGGGTCACCGTGCCCGAGGAGCTGCGCGTGTGCGCCCAGGAGGCCCTCCTCTGTCAGGTCCTCCTGAACCTGCTGCTCAACGCCCGGCAGGCCATGCAGGGCCGCCGCGGCGTGCTGACGGTTACGGCGACGGCCGACTCCGACCACGTCCAGATCGACGTCCGCGACAGCGGCAAGGGCATTCCGCCTGACCGCCTCGCGACCGTCTTCAACCCGTTCCTGGCGGCCGACCCGCGCGCCCGGCCGCAGGACTGGCAGACTGTTGGCCTGGGCCTCAGCGTCTGCCGCCTCATCGCGCACCATCACGGTGCCACGTTGCGGGCCCTGCCCAACGACGGCCCAGGCTGCACCTTCCGCCTGCGCTGGCCCAAGCACCCGCCGGCCTCCTGACCAGCCGCGCCGCCGACCCCGCGATTTGTATTGCCGGATCCCCGCGTCGCGCTACCGTGCTCCGCGCAGAACGGCCCATGCCAGCACCGCGACCGACAGCACCGATACACCGGCCCCCAGGTACAGCCCCGGCGGGAAGTACGACCACGCCACCTCCGCGGCCTCGCCCGGCGGCACGCGTACGCCCATCAGCACCCCGTCCACCGTTTCGATCGGCACCACCTGATCGCCCGCGCGCGCCGTCCACCCCGGCAAGGCCAGCCGTGACACGACCAGTCGCGGCCCATCCCCCGGCTCGTCGGCGGACTGCTTCTCGCCGTGCGACGCAACCCGCGCTGGCCACGTATCCACTAACGTCGTGAAACGCGTCGCGCTTAGCGGCACCAATTGAGCGACCCCCGGCTGCTCGGCCTGCTCGACGAGCGCTGGCCCGGTCGCGCTCGAATTGGCGAACAGCCGCCAGCCCTCAGGCGTCGTCGCCCACAGCTCGCACCCCGCCGGCGCCGGCCGATCCGCATCGCACAGCAGAATCCAGCCCACGTCGTACAGCCGCATCCACGCCGTGTCGTCCAGCAGCTCGCCCGCCACATCTGTTTCCCCCCACGGCTTGAACCCGAAACGCGCGACGACCACCCGTGGCTGCAACGGCCCATAGTCCGTCAGCGTCTCGATGCCGCGCAGAATGTTGGTGTTCGCGACCGCCTTGTCGACCGGATCGACGTATTCGCCCGGCGCTCGCCCCTGCCGCCCCGTCACGACCCACAGCCGATGCGGCGCGGCGCGGATCCGGTCGAGCCAGTCCGTCGTCCGCGGCGTGATGAGCGCCGCGCCGTCGCGCACGTCGCGCGGCACGTCGATCGTCCACCCGATCACGCCCAGGTCGAGCATCGTGAGCAACACGATCAGCCACGACCACACTGACTGTCGCCAGCGGCGCGCCGCCAGCCCCAACACCCCCAGCGCGACAATCGCCGTTAGCAACGGGACCCAGACCGCGCTGCCCCACGGCCGCAACGCGTGCCACGCCGCGCCGCGCGTCGCCGCGTCCACAAACGGCATCGCCGCCGCGATCGCGCCCAACGGCACCGCCACCAGCAGGGCGCCGACCAATACCGGCCGGCGCGACCAGCCCAGCGCCAGCACGCGGAGGCGTGTATGCTGTGGGGACGACCCGGAACCTACGTCATGCAGCGCCACGGCCGCCAGCCCAGCCGCCGCCAGGTTGACCAGCAGCAGCGCCCGCGCCGGGCAGCGAAACAGGCTGCTCCCCGGCACCCAGTACAATAGCGGGCACACCGGCCCGTACTGCCCGAGCGCCAGCAACAACCCCAGCGCGCCCACGACCACCCACGCCCGGCGCCGCGCGTCCCCACGCCACCCTGCGCGGACTGCCAGGGCCGCCAAGAGCAGCGGCAGAATGCCGCCGTACGCGAATTGCTCCACCTGGTGTGACGGCCCCCAGTACCGTTGGTCGAAGAAGTTGGGCGTCCGCTGGCCGAACAGCATCGGCATCGTCCAATCGAGCACGGACGCCGGATGCCAACTGTTCTCCACAAAGTCCAGGTACGTCCGCTCGACCCGCGTGCAGACGCGCACGTATGCGAACGTCGGCAGCCATTGGATTGCGAACAGCCCGGCGGCGCACATATACACCAGCAGCCACCGCCCCGCGGCGCTCGCTAGCCCCGCCCGTCCCGCCGTCCCACGGCCGCCCGCCGCCGGCGCCGCCAGCACAAACACCAGCGCTCCCACGGCCGTCATCGCCGCCACCTGCACATGCCCGGCGAAGCACTGCAGCGCGACAACTGCCGCCGCCAGCGCGAGCCGCCGCAGGCTCGCGTGCTGTGCTCCTGGCGACCGCCCGCCACCGCCCGCATCCGCCGTCACATAGCGGTGCAGTAGCCAGAATACCCACGGCGTCCACGCCGCCGCGTGCTGGAGCGCAAAGTGCGCCCGGTGCGCCAGCATGAATCCGCAGAACGCAAAGCTGATCCCGCCGAACAGCGCCGCCCGCGCTTCGAGCCCCAGCCCCCGCAGCAGCCGGTACATCCCCCACAGCGCCAGGCTGTAATGCACCCACAGCGATATCGGGTACGCCTGCAGCGGCGGCAGCACGGCGAACAGCCACGTCGCCGGATACCACACCGCCGTCTGCGGATCGGCCATGAACGGCCGTCCCAGCCCGGTCCACGGATTGAACCACGGCCCCGTGCCGCTGCGCACCATCTCCCCGAACAGCGACCGCATCGGGAAGTAGTACAGGATGTCGTCCTCGGCGGCCCCCAGCCCTGCGTTCCGCCACACCGGCGCAAGCATCACGCCGGGCAGCAGCACGACCGCGAGTAGAACCACCAGCCGCATCGGGCGCATGGTGCGGATCGTACCGTACGCCCCTCCCGGCGCCTTGGTATCCGTCAAACGGGCTCCGCGCCCTGCGTCCACAGCGTCTGCTGTCCCGTCGCCCGCACCAGCTTGCGCAACTGCGGGTACGCTTCCAGCAACTCCGCCGGCGCCGCCACCGGATGCCCCTCCAGCAGCGCCCGCAACTCCAGCGCGTTGACGACTCCCTGCCCGCGATAGTGATTATTCGCAAACACGTGCACGTCGTCCGCCTGCTTGCACATCGCGTTCAGCCGCTCGACCCACTCCCGCAGCTCCCGCTCGCTGTACAAGTAGTTGTACCGCTCGTACGCCGGCTGTCCCTCCGCGAACCAGTTCTTCGCGTTTCGTCCATGCAGCCGCACGTACGCGCTGCGCCCGAACACGTGCTGCGTCGGCGGCAGACAGTCGCGCAGCCGCGGCTGGTCGATGTTGCAGTACCCGCCCACCCCGCGCAGCGCCTCCAACGCCTCCGGCTGCGCCCACGACGCGTGCCGCACCTCCACAAACCGCTCGAAATCCGGAAAGCTCTCCGCCAGTCGCCGCAGCCAGTCCACCGCCACCGGCGTAAATCGAAACGACCACGGAAATTGCATCAGCAGCGGCCCCAGCAACCCCGCCTCCCGCACCGGCCGCACGCCCTCGCAAAACTCCCGCACGACCTCGCGCCCCGGCATCTCCGCCCGCTCGTGCGTGAAAACCTGCGTCAGCTTGAAGGCGAAACGGAACTCCCGCGGCACCAATGGCGTCCAAGCAGATGTCATCCGCGCCGTCGGAATGCGATAAAAGCTGGAGTTGACCTCGACCGCGTTGAAATACCGTGTCAGCAACGCCAGTGGCTTGAACCCCCGCGGCTTCGGGCGCGGGTACACGACGCCCTCCCAGTCGTCGTAGCTCCACCCGGACGGTCCGATCCACAGTCTCGCGGCAGGTGACGTGGCCATACCGGTGGTGTATCACGCGACCCCGGCGGCGACAAGGCGACGCACGGTAGGGGGGTAGCGCCCCCGCTCCGCCGGATTCTCATTGAGCCGCCCTTGTGGACGATCTATGATACTAGTGGATTAGCCCCACGGCCGCGGTTTGCGGAGGTCCTGCGATGTCCTACCTCGATCGCCAGATCCATCATGCCCGCCGCCGCCTCACTCACAATGTCTTCTTCCACCGCTTCTCCCTTGGCCTGCTCGTGACCGGCGGACTGTGGGCGCTCACGATCCTCGTCGTTCGCCTGCTGGCCCTCGGCGTGCCGCTGGTGTACGCCGGCTATGCCGCCGCGCTGCTCGCCCTGCTCGTCGGGCTGGTTGGCACGCTGCTCGCGCGCCCGAGTCCCTTGCAGGCTGCCGTCGCCCTGGACGCCGCCGCGGGTCTCAAGGAGCGGCTAAGCACCGCATGGGTCATCCGGCGGGACGGCGACCCATTCGCGCGGGCCGCCGTGCAAGACGCCGAGAAAACCGCCGGGTCCGTGCACGTCCCGTCGCACATCCCGCGTCATCTGCCGCCCCTGTGGCCCTGGTCGGCCGCCACCGTCGTCTCCGCGTTGCTCCTGGCCTGGTTCATGCCGACCGTCGACCTCTTCGCCGCGCAGCGGAAGCCCGAGACCGTCGTCCCGCGTGCCCAGGTCGAGGCCGAGCAGTTCGCGATCAAGACCGAGTTCCAGGAGAAGCTCGACAAGCTCAAGGAAATGAGCAAGAACAACCCCGAGTTGGACAAACTGCTCGACGACGTCCAGGTCCCCGAGATGCCCGAAGGCCCGAACGTCACCCCGGACGACGTCCGCCGCAAGGCCGTCCAGCGCATCGACGACGTCCGCGAGAAGCTGCAGCGCGAAATGGAGCAGGGCGGCGACGAGGCCCTCAAGGAAGCCCGCCGCACGTTCAACAAGCTCAACGAGCCCGGCGAGAAGCCCGCCAGCGACAAGCTGTCGCAGACGCTCGCCAGCGGCGACTTCGCCGGCGCCAAGCAGGCCCTCGAGGACATTGCCAAGGACATCGAAGACGCCGCCAAGCACACCGATAACCCCGAGGCCCAGCAGAAGCTCGCGCAAATGCAGGAGCAGTTGCAAAAGCTGGCCAACCAGCTCTCCGAGCTCAGCGACACCACGCACCTCCAGAAGGAACTGGAGAACAAGGCCGGCCTAACGCCCGAGGAAGCGAAGAAGCTGCTCGACGAGCTCTCCAAGATGGACCCCAAGCAGCTCGAGAAGGAACTCCAGAAGCGTTTGGGCGACAAGGGCGTGTCACAAAAGCAGGTTCAGGACCTCGCCAAGAAAATGCAGCAGCAACAGCAGTCTAAGAAGAGCTGCCAGAATCTCAGCCAGGCGCTGTCCAAGGCCGCCCAGGCCGCCCAGCAGTGTCAGAGCCCCAGCAGCGCCGGCTCCGGCTCCGCGAACGCCGCCAACGCGCTCTCCGATGCCGCGTCGCAGCTCTCCCAGATGGAGATGAGCGAGCAGCTTATGAACGAGCTGCAAGCCCAGATTTCTGACTTCGAGAAGATGCGCGACGGCGTCTGCAAGGGTGATAAGTGCCCCGGCAAGTGCCCAGGTGGAAATCAGGACCCGATCGGCGAGCAGGGCCCGAACCTCGGTCTAGGTCTCGGCTCCAAAGTCGGCAAGGAAAAGACCGCCTACCAGACCGACGCCCAGAAGGCCAAAACCCGCTTCCAGGGCGGTGCGATCATCGGCCGCATGTTGGTCGAGGGGCCCCAGGTCCGCGGCCAGGCGACCGCCGAGCAGTTGAGCGCCGCCCAGGCCGAGGTCCGCGACCAGATGGACGCCGTGGAGCGCGAGGAAGTGCCCCGCCAGTATCAGCGCGCGTTACGCGAGTATTTCGAGCGTCTCGCGGGCCTGATGCGCGCCCAGCAGGACAACGCCCCGCCCTCCTCGCCCCCGCCGCCGCCGGACAAGCAGCCGTAATCGCCCTCAGCGAAACCGTCGCAGGTTGAGAATCAACTCTACCTCACCGACCGGCAGGTGCAGCCGGTCGGCGATCGTGATCGCACTCGCCCCCGCGTCCACCAACTCATAGATGCGCTGCTTCCGCGCCTCCGGCGGCTCGGCCTGCCCCCCACCCTCGCTCGAATTCGCCCCCGCCGTCGGCGGATCGACCTGCCGGACCGCCGGCGCATCGTTCGACTTTTGCAGCACGCGAATGCGTTCGTCCGCCGCGCGCAGCAAGCCCTCCAGCTTCGCGAACCGCGTGTCCACGTCGGTATCGATCCGCCGCGTGACCTCTTCGAGCTGCGCGAGCAGCTCCTCCATGGCCTGCCGCACCTGCTGCTGGTCTCGCAGCCGTGCCCGTTGCTCGCGTGTCAGGTCACGGGCCCCCGCGCGCCGGTCGCGCGTGTAGCGCAGCACGCCGACGGACAACATCGCCAAACACAGTGCCCCCAACGCGTAGCCGACGCCGCTATTCAGCGTGATTGTCCCGACGGGCATTCTCTTGCATCCATGCCTGCAGCGCCGCGTCCTGCACGTCGCGTAGCGCCACGCCGCGCGCCCGGGCGGCCGCCGCGCAGTCTTCGTATTCCGGCCACGCCCGCAGCACTTCGTGGCCGGCCTGCCCGAGCTTGACGCGGATTGGCCCGTACGCCGTCGTCACCGTCACGTGCCGCCGGGCCAGCTTGTCGCGGAACCACTCCTGCCGCCGGACGCCCAGCGTCCCGATCTCGCGGAAGAGGACCGCCTCCACGGCCGCCAGATCCTGCGGGCGGCACAGGACCGCCAGCAACTGCCCGGGGCGACCCTTCTTCATGATGATCGGCACGAGGTATGCGTCGAGCGCACCCGCCTCGAGCAGCCGCTCGCACGCGTGCGCCAGGACCTGCCCCGCGACGTCGTCAACCTGGGTCTCCAGCATCAAGACGCGGTCGTGCTCCAGGTCCGCTAGCGGGACCCTGGCCGCGTCCGCCTCACCCACGAACAGCCGCAGCAGATTCGGCCGAGCGCGGTTTTCGCGCGTCCCGGCCCCGCAGCCGATCGCGCTCACCCGCAGCGCCGGCAGCGGGCCGTACGATTCGGCCAGCGTGGTCAGGATGGCCGCCCCCGTCGGCGTGGTGAGCTCGCCGACCACGTCGCATTCCGCCAGCGGCACGCCCCGGAGTAGTTCCGCGGTCGCCGGTGCCGGCACCGGCAGCACGCCATGCTCGCATTTCACGGTCCCCGAGCCGGTGGGGATCGGCGAACACGTGATGCGCTCCAGACCGAGCGCTACGACCCCCACGCACGCTCCCACGATGTCGACGATCGCGTCGGCGGCTCCCACCTCGTGGAAGTGCACGTGCTCCACGTCGATCCCGTGGACACGCGCCTCCGCCTCGGCCAGCCGCGTGAAGATGCGCCCGGCCCGCTCGGTCACGTTTGGCGACATCCCCGCTTTTGCGATGATGTCCAGAATATCTGGCAAATGCCGATGATGCGTCTGCGCCGCGCGGTCGACCTCAACGTGGACCTGCGTCGCCGCAAACCCGCCGCGTTGCACCGCCTCGGTTTCGAGCTGCACTCCCGGCAGCTTCAGCCGCCCGAGCGCCTCGCGCAGCGTGTCGAGCGGCACGCCCGCGTCGACCAGCGCGCCCAGGATCATGTCGCCCGCAGCCCCGCTGAAACAGTCGAAGTACCCGCAACGCATACCCACACCTCGACGGGGCATCATAACCGCCAATGCGTCGCACTGTAATTCCACGCACGCTTCGAGTATCGTAGCCCCTGTACGCGGATGAGTATGCGCGCCCCCAGGTCCCGGCGTCTTGTCGCCAAGACCGCCGCGCTTCTGGGGTCTGTGTCGCCAGCCACAGGTCCTGTGCGAGGATGTAGTGAGCAACCACTGGGGAGACCCCCCGATCCCGCTCGGCGAGCCGATGACCCCGGGCAAAGACCTCCCGCGCCCGCTCCGCGCGCTGCTCGCCCACCGCTACCTGCCCCTCTGGGCGGCCATGTTTGCGATCGTCCTGACGCTCCCCTCGCTTCGCGTCGGCCTCCTCCTGGACGACCATCTGCACCGCGCCATGCTCCCCGGCGGCCCGCGCTACGAGGGCCTGGCGCCCGTGCTGATGAACCTGTTCTGCTTCCTCGACGGCGATCCCCACCGCACTCTCCAGATCATGGACCACGGTGTCCTGCCCTGGTGGACGGTGCCGGAGATCAAGGTGATGTTCTGGCGGCCGGTGTCCGCCCTGACCCACTGGCTCGACTATCGCCTGTGGCCGCAGTACCCCCTGTTGATGCACGCCCAAAGCCTGCTGTGGCTGGGTGCCCTCGTCGCGGCCGTCACGCTCCTGTACCGGCGGGTCATCGGCGGGCTTTGGGTGGCGGGACTGGCGGCCCTGCTCTACGCGATCGACGACGTGCACGCCGTTCCGGTCGCCTGGCTCGCCAACCGGAACGCGCTGGTGGCTGCCTTCTTCGGCGTGTGCGCGCTGCTGGCCCATGATCGCTGGCGACGCGAGCAATGGCGGGCCGGCGCGATCGTCGGCCCGGTGCTCTTGGCGCTGAGCCTGCTGTCCGGCGAAGCGGGCATCGGAACGTGCGCCTACCTGATCGCGTACGCGCAGTTCCTCGAGCGCGGGCCGTGGTCTCGACGCGCGGCGGCCCTGCTGCCGTTTGTCGCCGTCGTCGTGCTCTGGCGGGTGTCGTGGACGTGCCTGGGCTACGGAACGGCGCACATGGGTCTGTACATGGACCCGCTCGCCGAGCCGGCCCGTTTTCTCGCGGCGGTCGTCGAACGGGGCCCGATCTTGCTGGTCGGGCAGCTCTCGACGCCGCCGCCGGACTTCTCCGTCCTTCTTGCCCCCAAGGGGCTGCACATTCTGTGGCTCGTTTCGGTCGCGTTCGTGGCCGTGCTGGCAGTCGTGCTCGTGCCGGTCCTGCGGCGAAACCGGCTCAGTCGATTCTGGTGCGCCGGGATGGCGTTAGCGGTAATACCGGCCTGCGCGACCACGCCGGCCGATCGATTGCTGCTCTTCATCGGTATTGGCGCCATGCCGCTACTGGCGTCGCTGCTGGCGGCGGCGTTGGCAGTCCGCGCGTGCAAGCCGGGAAAGTGGGCCTGGCGGGTCCCCTTGCTTACAGTGGGCGGGGCCGCTGGGCTCATCCACATCGTGCTCGCGCCGCTCATCCTGATGGCCCGCGCGGCCTTTCCGATGGGTACACCCAGCATGTTGGAAAGCCTCTATGTGCACACCGCGCTGGACGGCTCGATCACGGACCAAACCCTCGTTATCGTTAATCCGCCGAGCACAGTACACGCCAACGGCCTGCCGGTCTTCCGCGAGATGAGCGGCCAGCCTGTCCCGCGCTTCACGCGCGCCCTGGCGCCCGGGCTGCCGGCGGTCGTAGTACGGCGGCCGGACGAGCACACCCTGACCATCCGGCCGGAGCTCGGGTACATGGCGTTCAGATTTGACCAGATGTTTCGCGATCAGCGCGACCCGATGCGCGTCGGCCAGCGCGTGGCGCTTACCGGGATGACGGCCGAGGTCACCGCGCTGACGCCCGACTGCCGGCCCGCGGAGGTCGCCTTCCATTTTGCGGTGCCCCTGGAGGACCCCTCGCTCCGCTGGCTGCAATGGGATCACGGCGAGTTCGTGCCGTTCACCCCGCTGCCCGTCGGGACCACCCTCGAGTTGCGGCCCCAGCCGCCCGCGGGGCGCGGACGCGTGTGGTAAACGCTTGGGCCGGGCCACCGGTCCTTGCCGCCTTGAGCTAGCGTAGATGAGCCCCTTGTGCCGAGGACGCGCAGCCCTTATCATAAGGGGCTCGGTAGGCCCTCGGCCTCGCTGGAGTAAGAGTGATGGACGTTCAGCCCGGCTCCAAGATTACCGTCGAAATCACCGTGGCCCCGCGGACCCCCGCCGCGCGCAAAACGCTCACCCGTCTTTGCCGCAAGGACCCCGCGGTCGCCCGCCAGCAACGGGTCCAGGACCGTCAGCGACCCTCCTGGCAAGTCTGGCGCCGCGGCGGACGCCAATGGCACCACCAGATGAAGAGCAGCCCCGGCCTCACCCTGGACCCGGGCAATCGCTTCTCCCTGCTGGCAAGCGTCGACGTCATCCGCGATCTCGCGAGTGTCGCACGTTGGGTCACCGTGACGCCCCGTTAGCACCCCGCCTCCACTCCAGCCTGGATGCAGCTCCAGCTTTGCCTGCGTCGCGCAACCCCCAGCCGAGCCTTTGCGCCCGCCGCCAACCGGGATAGCATCGTCGTATGCGGATTCTCGCCGTGCAGTTTATCCCGGGGACGCGCGGTCGCCCCGTCCCGCGCTTCGACCCGCAACTCGGCACGCTCCTCAGCCTGCTGGAACGCCGTGGGCACGAGTCGGCCCTCGTGGGCTTGGCGCGCTTTGACCTCCTCCGCGTCAAGGCCGCCCTGGCCCAGACGCTGCCGCAGCTGATTTACGCGGACATCTCGGCCGTCTGTGTCGAGGCCGCCCGACGCGTCTTCGAGTTCCTCGACCAGCGCGAGCACCTCCCGGTCGTGGTCGGCGGGGGCTTCCCGACCGTGGACCCCGCCGCCGCTCTCAGCCTGCCGGGCGTGAGCGCCGTCGCCATCGGCGAGCCCGATGCCTCGCTCGCCACCTACCTCGAACGCATGAAGGACCAGGCCGTCGGCCAGATCGTCTCCGGCGTCTGGCTCCGTGACGAGCGCGGCACGTCCCAGCCTGAGCTGCCGCCGCTCGTCGAGGACCTCAACTCGCTGCCGTTCGCGCAGCGGGACCTCTTCGGCTACGCCGATTACGTCCGCCGCACCGGCCAAATCGAGCTCGCCGTCGGCCGTGGCTGTCCCCAGCGCTGCGCGTACTGCACGAACGACCGGCTGCGCGGGCTGTACGACGGCCGCGGAACGTGGGTCCGCCGCCGCTCGCCCGGCAACATCCTGGCGGAGATCGCCCAGTTGCGCCAACGCTACGACGGCGTGCAGCTCGTCCGCTTTCTCGACCACGCGTTCGCGCTCGACGGCGAGTGGCTGGTCGCGTTCCTCGAAACCTATGCGCGCCAGTGCGACCTCCCGTTCCGCTGCCACCTGCGCGCCAATGCCGCGAGCCAGGACACCGTCGCCCGGCTCGCCGCCGCGGGCTGCCGGTTCGCCGACCTGGAGCTCATCAGCGCCAGCGACTTCATCCGCAACGAAGTTTTCGATATGGACCTGAGCAGCACGCAGATTCACGACACTTTCGCCTGGCTGCGGGCTGCGGGCATCCGCTCCCGCGCCATCGTCTACCTCGGGTCCCCCTACGAAAGCGAAGCGTCGCTCGCCGAGACCCGCCACCTGCTGCTCGACCTCAAGCCCGACATCGCCGACGTCCGTCCGTACTACCCCTGGCCCGGCACGCGCGCACGCGACCTGTGCCTCGAACACGGCTGGATCCACGCCCGCGGCGAAGAGCAGTACCATCACGACCACCCGGGCATCGACATGCCCGCCTGCCGGCCTGACGTCGTGGCCGCGTTTATCAGACGGCTGCGCGCCGAACTGCCCGGCCCCGGCCACGGACCGTGGTGGCGCCGCTGGTCCAACGCCTCGCGTAACGTGTTCGAGCAAGTGTTCCAACGCCGGCGGATATAATAGACTACGAGTGTCCGGCGAAGCCGCGCGGGTCGCCGAAGTGGGTCGATAGGAACCGGATATGGGAAAAGTCGCCTGTGCGTTCGGTCAAGCCGCCGTCCTGGTCATTCTCGCGCTGGTCGTCGGGCTGGGCGTCAATGCCGTCCGCGCCCGCAACAGCATCAACCTGACCCGCGACTATTTCGCCAAGCCGCCGGTAATCGTCCAGCCGTCCACTACATCTGCCACGACTGAGAAACCGGAGCCCAATGCGCCGGCCAAGATGGAAGGCCCCACGCCCGACCACCCCTTTCAGATCGTCACGGTCGAAGACGTGATTAAGCTCTTCCAGGATCCCAAGACCGCCGAGGGCGCCTTCATCTTCGTCGACGCCCGGGCGGACAACCCGTTCCGCGCCGGCCACATCCCCGGGGCCGTCCAGTGCGACTATTACCGCGAGAAGGACCTCGAGTCCGTCCTCCCACGCCTCTATGGTGCCGAGAAGATCATCGTCTACTGCAACGGCGGCGATTGCGAGGACAGCCTGCACCTGTGCAGCGAACTCTACACCAGCCAGATCCCCTGGGGCTCCATCTACCTCTTCAAAGGCGGTTGGGAAGAGTGGCAAAAGAGCGGCCAGCGCGTCGAAACCGCCCCATCGCCGGAGTAACCCGCGTGTCCCCACAACCGTCCGTGATCCAGCGCCTTGACCGCACCGGCGTTCCGTTGCTGCTCGCCCGGCTGTTCGTGGGCGGCATGTTCGCTTACCTCGCGATCATGAAGCTGACCAACCCCATCGACTTCCTGAAGCTGACGCACCAGTATGGTGTCCTGCCCGATTCAATGCCCGTCCTCTTGAACCTGACCGCGATCGTGATGCCCTGGCTCGAGCTGCTCTCTGCCCTGGCGCTGCTCCTCGGCCTGACGACGCGCGGCGCGGCCCTCGTCGCCGTCGCACTGCTGCTGTTCTTCACGCCCATGCTGGCCTTGCACGCCTGGGGGCTCTACACCGACCCCGCCCGGCACTACTCGGCCTTCTGCGCCGTGAAGTTCGACTGCGGCTGCGGCACCGGCGAGGTCTTCATCTGCCACAAGCTGACCGAGAACATCGCGCTGCTCCTCGCGGCCCTGATCCCGCTCTTCTCCGTCTCCCGCCGCTTTTGTCTCGACGCCCTCCTCGCTCGACGAACCGAGCAACCGCTGGCGGCTGCGGCCGCTGGGACCGGGAAGTAGCCCGTTGCGGGGCGGCGCGCCGCATGGAGGTACCGCTCATGCACGTCATTATTGACTTGTGTGTCATCCCGGTCGGCGTCGGCATCTCGACGTCGAAGTACGTTGCCGCCTGCGAGCGCATCCTCACCGACGCCGGCCTCAAGACCCACTTGCACGCCTACGGCACGAACGTCGAGGGCGAATGGGACGCGGTCTTCGCCGCAGTGAAGCGTTGCCACGAGGTGGTGCACGAGATGGGCGCCCCGCGCATCGCGACCACGCTCCGCGTCGGCACGCGCACGGACCGCCTGCAAACCATGGACGACAAGGTCCGCAGCGTCCAACAGAAGCTCACGTAGTGCCAACCCGCTGTGGTTGACGGCGACCGCGCAGCGTCAGCCCTCTGCGGCTGACGGCGAGGCCCCGCGCCCTGCCGTGCTCGCCTTCCGCCCACGGCCCTTGTCCTGCCCGCGGACAACTACTATTCTGCCTCCGCACTGGCCGCCCCCCACGAACCGTGCCCGGCCAGCGCTGGGACGTGATACGTGTGCAGAATCGTTCAGAGCAAGCTCCCCGAGGCGGTGCTTGGCCTCCTGCCAGGGACTCTCGTCGCCCTCCCGATCGAGGACCGCGCGATGTTGTTTCTGCGTGAGGATGAGTGGGGCCTGAAGAAATACGCTGATCGCTGCCCGGCCGAGCTGCGCCTATGCACCTGGGACATCGACGCCGTCCTGCTGATCGTGCTCCTGCTGCGCCTCGCGCGCACCGATCTAACGACCTTCGAGTTCTGGATCGACGCTGGCAGCCCCGGCGGCGTCCGCGTGCTCCAGGATCTCGCCGCGCAGCCGCGCATCGACGTCCACCTCGTCACCGACCGCATCGCCCGCTCCTTTCGCCTGAAGAACGTCCTGCGGTCGCAGGCGCAGGACCTGCTCAACGTGGTCCGCTCGCGCAACGCCTGGCGACCCGAGCAGTTCGACGCCGTCCGCGCCCGCATCTGCCAGCTCTATCCCACCGCCCACACGCTCTGGTGGAGCGGGCAATAACGCGGACTCGGCTCCGGATCTCCCCGCCGTCGCCCCCGCGAAACATGGCGGCGGTGCTCCGTCGCCGCCGTGGAAGGTCAGGCGTTCCCCCGTGGCCGAAACGCCTCCACCAACCCATTCATCCGCTCGTCGCCCTTTTGGATCAGGCGCACGCGCGCAAAACCCGCCGCGCTCAGGCCCGCGCGGATCTCGTTGAACGTGTACACATTGCCGCCCGGCGTCCCGCACAGCATGTTCACCGCGAACACCGCGCCGCCCCGCGGCGCCGTGCGGTCCAGGCTCATGACGTGGTCGCGCACCACCAGCCGCCCGCCCGGTTCCAGCGCCCGCCACACCTTCCGATACAGCTCGACGTTCTGCGCGGGGCTGTTCTGGTGGATGATCGCCGAGAGCAGCGCCAGGTCGTGCCCGCCCGGCAGCTCGTCCTGGTAGAAATCCCCCGCCGCCAGCGTCACGCGGTCGAGCACGCCCGCCGCCCCCAGCCGCTCCCGCGCCAGCGCGATTACCGCCGGCAGATCGAACAGCGTCGCCCGCATCTGCGGCACCGCGTTCAGGAACGCCAGGATGTACGTCCCCGACGCACCGCCGATGTCCAGCAGCGCCCGCGCCTTGCCCGGCTTGACCGCCTTCACGATCTCCGGCGCCCGCCCGCGCGACACCACGTGCATCGCGCCGATGAACGCGGCCATGCGCTCGGGCCCGCGCTGCGCATACGCCCGCGCCCGCGCCGCCTCGTCGCCGCGCACCAGCCCCGTCAGCTCCGTCCACCGCTCCCACAGGCTCGCCGCGTGCAGCACCATGGGCAACACGCTTTCCGGCGAATCGCTCGCCAGCAGCGGCGCGATCTCCGGCGCACAACGGTAGCGCCCGCGGACCTTGCGTAGCAGCCCCATCGCCGTCAGCGCGTCGAGCACGATCGCCGTCGCCCGCGCGTCACCGGCCAGATGCGCGGTCACTTCGGCCGCGGTGTGCGGCGTCCGGGCGAGAAACGTAAACAGGTCGACCTGGGCCGCCGTCAGCAGGATCCGGCTTTCCATGTAGTTGCGGGCCAGCGCCAGCAATGCCTCGCCGGTCCTGCCCGTCGCCTTCATGTTCGTTCTCCCGCTGCGGCGGCCCTACGCCGGCGCGGCCCTCGCTATGGCTTTTCGCCCGTGCTGTCGATGACCTGCACGCCCTCGGGCGCCTTGAATTTGAACCGGTCGGCGTCGATCTTGACGTCGTACTTCAGGTCCGAGTATGTCATCGTGTTGACCGGCTTGCCGTCCTCGCTTAGCGCGGTGCTCTTCACCATGACGCCGTGCTCCTGGTCGAAGCTCAGTACCATCTTCGCCGGCGCGCCGGGGCTGGCCTTCTTCTCTTTGGGGGTGGCCTCGATGACAAAGACCTTCTGGCCGTCCACTTTGTCTTCCGGCAGCAGCTTCAGATCGTTCTGCTTGCGGAGCTCGGCCAGCAGCGCCTTGGGCTCACTGGTCATCATCGGGTCGATCTTCGACTTCACCACAACCGGCTTGCCCATCGCGTCGCTCGATGTGTACGCGAACTCGCCGTCGGCGATGAGCGTCATGGCCTGGTCCGTCTTCGTTTCCTGCCCGCCGGCCTTCCGCGTCATCGCGTTCTTCAGTTCCATGCGGATGAACTGCTTGTCGCCCTCGCGCTGCATCTCCAGCGTGCCCTCGCCCTTGCCGTCCATCACCATGTCGCCCATCTCCATGTGGTTGGTCGTGGCGATCTTGGCCGACATTGACTTGTGCTTGCCCCACGCCTCGACGATGCGCTTCTCTGCCGCTTCGAGGTCGTCGGCCAGCGCCGCCGTCGCCGCACCCAGCAGGACGCACGTCAGCGTCAACCGTCGCATTTGGCTGGTCATTTACAATGCTCCTCAGTGTTCGGGCCGCCGCGCTCCCGTCGGCACAAACGTATGTGCTGAACTGCATGCGCAACCGATCCCCCCGCACAAAACGAAACCGAAAGCGCAAGCTCGGGGACGCCGCGGCCGTATGGGGAGATTGTAGACGCCAGCCCCTCCGGCGGAAAGCCCGCCGCCCGGCATTCACCCCGGGCCGATCGCGGCCGCGTTCACTTCAGTAAGTGTGAATCCGTCGCGGCCCGCGGCCCCTCGTGCCCCGTGTATTCGGTGACACCGTCCAGCGTCCAGATGTTGTCGCCGTTGACCCCGCTAAGCGGCGTGGTGGTCCACTGGACGTGGCCGCCCAGCGTCAAGATGTTCTGCCCGGCGCCGCCGTGCGCACGCGAGTTGACGTGACTGGGGTCGGACCAGGGCAGCCGGTGGGCGTCAAACAAAGGCACGCCGCCATCGAACAGCGGGTTCTCGTCGGCCAGGATGGACAGCCCCGCGTCGTCGTTGGCGGACGCTCGCACCCCCGCCATGTTCTGGTACGCGTAGCTGAGGTTCCGGCTCTCCAGGAAGTCGTCGCGCTGCCGCACCGCCTCCCGGGGCATTGGCACCCCGCGCGACGACGGACACACGAACAGCCGCGGGTCGAGGATGTAGGCCTGCAACAGCAGCGGGTACACGTGCCGGCGGTTCGGAACCATCACCACCCCCGGCTCGTTGCTCGGCTGCCAGGATTGATGCTGCCCCCACCCCACGAACGGCAAGCTCGCGTTGAACGTCGCGGCGTACTGCTGCACGCCGCGGCCGAGCTGCGCCAGGTTCCAGGAGCAGCCCAGGCGGTCGTGGCGCTCACGCATGTGCATGAGGCTGGGCACGCCGACGCCGACTGCCAGCACGATCAGCGCCGCCACCGCCGCCAGGTCGCGCACGTTCCCCAGACGAATTATCCGCCCGTTCGTCCGCTCCGTTGCCACGGTCAACTCGTCCGTCGGACGGACCACACGCGGCGCCGGCCCCGCGTTACGCACGCTCGCCGTCACGCGCTGCAACAGCGTGGCCGGCACCGGTTCGTCCTGCACCGCGCGCAGCGCCGCGAATACCGTCGCCAACGCCTCGTTCTGCGCGCCGAGGCCGGGATCGTCTGCAATCCGTCGCCGCAGCTCGGCCTGCTCGCTCGTCGACAGGTGGCCGAGGTGCAGGTCGAGCAGCCGTGCGTCGAAGCCGTGCTCGTATGTTGACGACATCCCGCGTTACTCCACAGTCGCTACTCGGGCGTTGCGTTCTTTGTCCGCGCCAGCCACATCTGTGCGAATTGGCTCACGGCGCTGTGCAGCCGCGACTTCACCGTCCCCACCGGGATACCGAGTATCTCGGCGATCTCGACGTACGGCAGCCGCTGGTAATAGCCCAGAACCAGGATGAGTCGCAGGTGCTCGGGCATCTGGGCGATCACCGCACGGACCTCCTGAATCTGCTCTTTTCCATCCACCTGCTCGCCGCCGGCAGTCCCCGCGGCCTCGACCTGCGCTCCTGCCGTAGGACCATCGGCATCGCCCCACGATACGTCCAGGGACTGCACCGGACGCCGGCCACGGGCCCGCATGTAATCTCGGGCTTTGTTGGCGGCAACCGTGTACAGCCACGGCCGAAAGGTCCGCGCGGGGTCAAACGACCCCGCTGCCAGGTGAACTTGCAGGAACGTCTCCTGCACGAGGTCCTCGGCCGCCGCGGCGTTTGCAACCACACGCTTGAAGAACGCATAAAGGCCATCCACGTATCGACCAACGAGGACGTCGAACGCTCCCGCCTTGCCGGCCAAGTGCTCTGCCAGCAGTTCCTCGTCAGATCTGTGCAACACCTTCGACCCTTGATACGCTGTCAGGACTTGTCAGTTCGTACGGGGCACAAAAACTCGGGCCAGCCGACGCCCGGATAATCGCACCCGGCCACGGCCAAATCCGCATCACAACAGTACGCATCGCGCACCCTGCGCTCACTCCTCACACGTGGCTTTCGGGCGTCTGCCGGCTCCATTCGCAGCAGTCCGTTCGGCGACCCGGCCCCGCTGGTGCCCGGTGCCGGTGCCCGTCCCCACCCCACTCCCTAACGCGCCACGCCGCTCGCCCGCTTCCCTAAGCGGAATAGCTGCATGGCGTTATCGGCCGTGACCTGCTGAAACTGGCCCCCCGGCAACAACCCGCGCAACTCCTCCAGCAGCGCGATGTGCCGCGGCACGTGCGAATCGCCGAACGACAGCGCGTTCGTCCCATACAGCACGCGTTCGGCACCAAGCGCCTCCACCGCCGCCCGCACTTCCGCGGCGCCGGCGTGTGACGTATCGACGTAAACCCCTGCGCCTCCTCGCTGTTGCGCTCGCCGGGCCACCTCCACACACTCACGCCGGCGGGCGTCGCCCGCCCCACACGGACACAGCACGACCGATAGCGCCGCGTGGCGGCGGGCCGCCTCGCAAATCTTCCCCGGGGCCGCCCGTGCGTCGTCGCCGACGCAGAAAACCGCCGGTCGCCCGATGCCCGCCAGCACCGAAAGATAGTCATCCAGAACTTTGTCGCCGGCGTCGAACCCACTCGCGGCCGGGGCGAACACCGCGGCGGCGAACGGCTCGCTCGCCAAAGCGCCGGTGAACGCGTACACGCTGCTGTCCACCCGGCCCGGACGCACCCAATACAGCGGAACCAGGCGTGGCTGCCGCTGGCAGGCTTCCAGGCACGCAACGTTCGCATCCGTCTCGTCCAGATTGGCGGCCCCCGCCGGCTCGGCCGCCGCGTCGCAGTTCGAAACCAGCAGGAAGTCGATGCCGCTCACCCCCGCGTACGTTGCCAGACGCGTGGCGGGCACCGCGCCGGCGCTCGCTTGGCCAAAATGGGCGTGAATGTCGATCAGCATGGTTCTGTTCCGCTGGCGGTCGTCCGGCTCCCGCGTGCCCGCCGCCGAGTCATCGCGATGCTATGCGAGCCCCGCGCTCGCCGCAACGCCGCTGCCCGCATTGACGGCCTCGCGAATGACTTGTAGCGTACAATGTTTCACCACGCCCGCCGGGCGCAGTCCGCGGGCCACTAGGCTGGAAGGAACCCAACGCATGAGTCTCAGCCAGATTGGTCGATCCATCAGCGAGTCCGCCACGCTGAAGCTCAACGAGACGGCGGCCATCCTGCGGGCCAAGGGCGAGCCCGTCATCCACCTCGGCGGCGGCGAGCCCAAGACCAAGCCGCCCATCGATGCCCTCGTCACCGCGTCCGCCCTGCTCAACAGCGGAGAGATCCGCTACACGCCCGCCGACGGCATCCCGGCCCTCAAGAAAGCCGTGATCCGCTACACCGAGGAATTCTACGACCGCCACGTCGAGCCCGAGAACGTCATCTGCTCCGGCGGCGCCAAGCAGTCCATCATGGTCGCCCTCCAGGCCATCCTGAACCCCCAGGAAGAGGTCGTTTACCCCGCCCCGTACTGGGTCAGCTACCCTGAGATGGCCAAGCTCTGCGGCGCCCTCGGCGTGCCCGTGTACGCCGAGGATGGCACGTTCTACCCGCGCCTCCAGGACATCGAGCAGAAGGTCGGCTCGTACACCCGCGCCGTCATCATCAACAGCCCCAACAACCCCACCGGCGCCATGTACTCCGAGCAGTTCATCGCCGAGATCGTCGAGTTCTGCGAGAAACGCGACCTCTGGCTCATCATGGACGACATCTACCACCGCCTCATCTTCGATGGCCGCAAGCCCATTAACTGCTACCGTTTCGCCAAGGACCTCTCCGAGAACTCCAAGCTCATCGTCGTCAACGGCGTCTCGAAGCAGTACGCCATGACCGGCTTCCGCATTGGCTGGGCCGTCGCCAACAAGCAGATCATGAAGGTCATGACCAACATCCAGAGCCACCAGACCTCCGGCCCCTCCGCTCTCTGCCAGTACGCCGCGGTGGGGGCCCTCAACGGCGTCCAGTCCAGCGTCGAGAGCCTCCGGATGACCCTCGAGAACAACCGCAACGTGCTCATCGACCGCCTCAAGACCTTCCCCGGCGTCAAGGTCTACAAGCCCGACGGCACGTTCTACTGCTTCGCCGACTTCAGCGCCTACGGCAAGAGCTCGCAGAAGCTCGCCCAGCGCCTGCTCGACAAGGTCCGCGTGCTGGTCATGCCCGGCATCGAGTTCGGCCTCGAGGGCTACCTGCGCATCAGCTACTGCGGCACGATCAAGGACGTCATCGAGGGCATCGAGCGCATGAAATGGGTCCTCGACCCCGACGCCCCGAACGAGCTGTACATCGGGAACCGGAAGCTGGTCAGAGACTGGTGAGAGCTGTCAGCTATCAGCTATCAGCTTTCAGCCAGAGATGGACGCAACTACACTTTTTCCCTGGGTCGTGAAGGTGGACGTGCTTGGAGAACTGACCATGCCGCGAACGAAATGGAACCACGAGCTGCGCAAATTCGTTTTTGGGAGAATCCGAGAGCGGTTCGGGCCGTGGAGTTCATGGGGCACAACAACGAACTACCCTCAAGATCGCCAACAGGAGTACCTGGATTTCTTGCAGGCCCTTGCCGTTGAGCTTCGGGCCCCGACGGGTAATCCCGATCTCGCAGGGACAGCGATCGATCAACAAGTGAAGTTCGCGTTTTCAAACGCAACGCTGACCAATAAGAGCAATTTTCGAAGCATGGTTCTGAACGCCGCTGCGGCGCTCGAGGCCAAGTTTCTTACGTACCGCGACCTGCCGGGAGAGGCGGATCTGAATCGACGCGACGACGACGAGGAGGACTAGGCCGAAGGCTAGCTCGCTGCTCGTCCGTTATGCGGAAGTCAACGAACCCGAGGCTGGGAGATGCAGGACTTTCGGAACTTGAAGGTTTGGCAGAAAGGACACCAGCTAGCGCTGAGCGTTTACGCCGCTACTGAGTCATTCCCGCGCCGTGAAATATATGGCTTGACGAGTCAGCTTCGGCGTGCTGCCTATTCGATACCGGCCAACCTGGCGGAAGGTTGCGGTCGCCAGACGGACAGGGAATTCGCGCGATCGACCTACATTGCCATGGGGTCCGCTTGCGAGTTGGAGTACTTCCTGTTGCTGGCACGCGACCTCAAGTTCCTGGCTGACGACCACTACCAGGCGAACCATGAAGCCGTCATCGAAATCAAACGGATGTTGGCGGCGCTGATCGACACACTAAGCCCACAGGATGATGACCACCGTCGCCACGTGCGCCGGAGCTCTCTGGCTGAAAGCTGAGAGCTGATAGCTGAGAGCTTTGAGCAACGGAGCCCACTGATGAAGTACTTGGAATTCGATACGCCCGCGACGAAACAAGCTGGTGACTTGGCCAGCGACCACAAGCTGCACAACCTCGGCCTCGCCTATCTCGACCGCGTCTTCTGGAACCTCCCCGACGAGGCCCTCTACGAGGAAGCCGTCTTCCGCAACGAGGGCAAAATGGTCACCGGCGGCGCCTTCCTGACCACCACCGGCCAGCACACCGCCCGCGCCGCCGCCGACAAGTTCATCGTCCAGGAGGAATCCACCGCCGACAAGATCTGGTGGGGCGAGTACAACCGCCCGTTCACCTCCGAGAAGTTCAACGCCCTCATCGCGCGCATGCAATCCTACCTCATCGGCGAAGAGCTCTTCGTCCAGGACTGCTACGCCGGCGCCGATCCCAATTATCGCCTGCCCATCCGCGTCATCACCGAGAAGGCCTGGCACAGCCTCTTTGCCCGCAACATGTTCATCCCCGTCCAGACCAAGGAAGAGGCCCGCACCTTCGTCCCCGAGTTCACCGTCGTCGCCCTCACCGGCTTCAAGTGCGACCCCCGCATCGACGGCACCCGCAGCGAAACCGCCATCCTCCTCAACTACGGCCAGCGCCTCGCCATCATTGCCAACAGCGCCTACGCCGGCGAGATCAAGAAAAGCGTCTTCACCATCCTCAACTTCCTGCTCCCCAACGAGGGCGTCCTCGCGATGCACTGTTCCGCCAACGTCGGCAAGACCGGCGACGCCGCCCTCTTCTTCGGCCTCTCCGGCACCGGCAAAACGACGCTCTCCGCCGACCCCAAACGCAACCTCATCGGCGACGACGAGCACGGCTGGAGCGACGAAGGCGTCTTCAACTTCGAGGGCGGCTGCTACGCCAAGGTGATCCGCCTCTCCGAGGAGCACGAGCCGCAGATCTGGACCGCGATCCACCGCTTCGGCGCCATCCTCGAAAACGTCGTCTTTGACCCCACCACCCGCAAGGTCGACCTCAACGACGAGCGCATCACCGAGAACACCCGCGCCTCCTACCCCCTCGCCTTCATCCCCAACGTCGTCCCCGAGAAGATGACCCGCACCCACCCCAAGAACGTCATCTTCCTCACCTGCGATGCCTCCGGCGTCATGCCGCCCATCGCCCGCCTGAACCCGGCCCAGGCTCAGTACCACTTCATCAGCGGCTATACCTCGAAGATCGCCGGCACCGAGATCGGCCTCGGCATCGAGCCGCAGATCACCTTCAGCACCTGCTTCGGCGCCCCGTTCATGGTCCATCACCCCTCGGTCTACGCCGAGCTGCTCAAGCAGAAGATGGCCAAGCACGACTGCAACTGCTGGCTCGTCAACACCGGCTGGACCGGCGGCCCCTTCGGCGTCGGCAAGCGCATCAGCATCCGCCACACGCGCAACCTTCTGAACGCGGCGTTGGACGGCAAGCTCGCCGACGTGAAGTACCGCAAGGACAAGCTCTTCGGCTTCGACGTCCCGACGAGCTGCCCGGAAGTGCCGGCGGACGTCCTCGACCCATCCAGCAGTTGGGGCAACAAGGACGACTACTGGAAAAAGTACGACGCCCTCGCCGCCCGCTTCGTCGAGAACTTCAAGCTCTTCGCTGCCGGCTGCTCCGATGAAGTAACAAAGGCCGGCCCGAAGCGCCTCTCGCAACTGTAAACGGCCGGCGTCCCGCTGCTCTGCGTACCGGCCGCCGCCGCAGCGCGTAGCGTTGGCCCCCCGTGGCCAACGTCGCCGTGTCGCGGCCGACCCACGTAGCCGCATGTCGGCCTTCGCGCCCGCCCTTTGCCATCCCCGATGCGTCCGCGTACTATCCACGCGGTCGCAACTCGTCCGGAGTCGCCAACGTGATTCAGTCCGTCGAAATCAAGAATCTTCGCGGCATACGCGAAGGCAAATTGGACGGCCTTACCGCCCTCACGATCTTGGTGGGCCCCAACGGCTGCGGCAAGAGCACGATACTTGACGCCCTTTTTCTGGTTTCGTCGGCCCTGTCGGAGGAGCCGGCGCGCACCATATGTAGCCGCCACGGCGTGCTTGCCAAATGGCCCCGCTGGTTCTTCTGGCGCGCCGAACCGCACGGCGACCTGACAATCCACGCCACGCAGCCCGCTGGAGGGAATCGTCTGCTGCGAATGGCGCCGGCCGACACGATTAGCTTCTTCTACGAAAGAGGCAGCGGATTCCAGCCGGGACCTGTACGCTTAGTCGATTTCGCCAGCGCGGACCATGCGCTTCCGCTGCACCAGGTGTACACAAGGGCGATTCAGCGCGGCTGCCGACAGGAACTTACTCGCATCGTGACGGAGATTATTCCCGGCGCGACCAGCATCGAAATCCTGACGGAGCAAAACGAGCCCGTCCTCAACGTCGTCTACCCCGACGGCGCCATCCCCGTTGCGTTTGCGGGTGACGGCATACACGCTCTGCTGCGCCTGCTGTTTGAACTAGCCGCGTGTAGCGGTGGACTCTTCCTCTCAGAAGAGCCGGAGGCGCACCAACACCCCGGTGCCATACGCCAGAGCATCCGGGCAATCCTGGCCGCCGTCCGCCGCGATGTCCAAGTGGTCCTGACGACTCACAGCCTCGAACTCATCGACATACTGCTCGCCGAGGCAAAGCCAGACGACCTGGAGAAGCTGAGCCTCTTCCGTTTGAAGCTCCAGGACGGCGCGCTTGCGTCGAGTCGCTTGGCCGGCAAGGACGTGGCTTTCGCGCGCAACCAAATCCAGGACGACCTGCGATGAGCACCCCGGGGGCTTCTGAAGCTGTCGTGCTGTGCGAGGGGTTCCACGACCGGGCCTTCTGGGCCGGCTGGCTGGAGTACCTTGGCTGCTCGGCTCGGAAGTCCGGGCAGGACGTATTTGATCCGGCCGGCAAGGTCGTGAAGGGGGAGGGCCAATTCGGTTTCTGGACACGCTCCAACAACTTCATTCGCGTGGTTCCTTGCGGTGGGCGCGATTTCGTCCTCGCTGCAGCGCGATTTTGGCTCGCGAATCGCGCTACCGGCATCAGGCCGTCGCGCCTTGTCCTCGTCGTCGATCCGGACGCGGTTGCGGGTGCCTCGACAGGGCCGACGGGCTTGCGCCAAGAGGATCTCGAGCGCGAGATTCGCGCCATTGATGCTAGCGCCCGTGCGAACGCCGATGACGAGATCGAACTCGACGGCGGCGCGACGAAGGTGATGCTCGTGCGCTGGGAACTCGCCGATGATGATGGCCCCGGGGTACCTGCGGTGCAGACGTTGGAGCGGTTGGTGTGCGCCGCCATTTGCGCTGCGTATCCTGGTCGCGGTCCGGCGGTTAAGAACTGGCTCGACGGCCGACCTCTCGCGCCGTTGGCCGGTCCGAAGGAGCACGCCTGGTCCCACATGGCCGGCTGGTACGCCGACCGTGGCTGCCAGGACTTCTACAAGAGCCTGTGGCAAGACGACGCCGTCGTCCGCGAACTCAGGCCGCGCCTCGAAGCCTGCGGCGCCTGGCGAATCGCGGCCCTGCTCTGCACCTGACAACGCCCGCCCCCTATATCCTCCCCAGCCGCCGGATCTCCGGCCACGTCCACGCAATCGCCGCCACCACCACGATCGTCCCAATCCCGCCGCTGACCACCGAAATCACCGGCGTGAACAGCGCCGCGACGACGCCCGACTCGAACCCGCCCAACTCGTTTGAGCACTCGATGAACACGCTGTTCACTGCGCTGACCCGCCCCCGCACCTCGTCCGGCGTGCGCATCTGCACCAGCACATGCCGGATCACCACGCTGATGTTGTCCAGCGCCCCGGCCAGCGCCAGCATCGTCAGCGCCAGCACGAACGACCGCGACAATCCGAACACGATCGTCGCCGCCCCGAATCCCGCCACGGCCCATAGCAGCGCCCGTCCCGCCCGCACAAACGGCGCCCGGTGCGCCAGCACCAACGCCATCAACAGCGCCCCGCCGTACGGCGCCGCCTTCAGCAGCCCCAGCCCCGTCGGCCCCACGCGCAAAATGTCCCGCGCGTAAATCGGCAGCAGGCTCGTCGCCCCGCCCAGCAGCACGGCGAACAGGTCCAGCGTGATCGCCGCCAAAATCGTCTTCTCACGCCAAACGTGGTCCAGCCCGGCCCCCAGCGCCCGCAGCGACTGCGGCGTGGCGCGCGGCTCCGTCGCGCGCGGCCGCACGCCGGCCAGCCCTACCGCGAACACCAGGCCCGCGCCCGCGGCACACACGTAAACGACCCACGCCGTGTGCGTCGCCGCGATGAGTAACCCCCCGAGCGCCGGCCCCGCGATGGCCGCCACCTGGAACATCCCGCTGTTCCACGTGACCGCGTTGGCGAACACCTCCGGCTCCACGATCAGCGGCAACAGCGCCGCCCGCGCCGGGCTGTTGAACGCCCGCGCTGCCCCCGCGACCACCAGCAGCGCGTACATGCCCCAGATCGGTCCGTGCGTGGCCGAGATTACGGCCAATCCGCCCGCCGCCAGCGCGAATACGACCTGGCTCAGGATGACGATCCGCCGCCGGTCGAATACGTCCGCCGCCTGCCCGCCAGCCAGCGCCAGCGCCACCACCGGCACGGCCTGCGCCAAACCCATCAGCCCCAGCGCCATCGCCGAGTTCGTCCGCTCGTAAACCTCCCACGCGATGGCCACGCTCTGCATCTGCAAGCCGATGCCGGCCACCATCCAACTCGGGCCGTAGCGGCGGTAAGCGGCCGACCGCAAAGCCGCATACGGGTCGTGCGCTTGAGCGATGGGTCTTGCACTCCGTGGCGGGCGACCGCGGGCCGACGATCCAGCACTACGTTGACTCGCCGCCGCCGACCGCTTTCCGGACCGCTCGGTCTCGCTGGCGCCAGCAGCTTACCCCGCCGGCGCGCACTCCAAAAGCCGCCCCGCGCCGCCGCGGAACCGCTCGTCCCGCCGCGGACCCTGTCGGCGGCGCGCGCCGGTCGCGTCGGCGCATTGCGCGCGCTTGGCTGGCGATTCCCGGAGCTTGACAGGGTAGCGCACGTGCGGGATGTTGACCGAACTACCATGGGCAATTGGCCGCGATGCGGCGTCTCGGGAGAGCGAACCATGAAAGCGGTTATCGCCCTGTGCCTCGCCCTTGGCCTGCTCGGACACGCTCTGTGCCTGGCGCAAGCCGCGTTGCCGCCGCAAAAACTGGACCTGCTCAAGCGCGGCACGGTTTTCGTTCGCCTGCCGGGTGTCTCACGCAGCGGCACGGGATTCATCGTCGCGGTCCAGGACGACACGGTGTTCGCCGCGACGAACGCGCACGTGGTCGCGCCGGGTCGCAGTGGCGACGGGCCGCGCATCGAAGTGCTCGTGGATCCGGGCACGCCGACGCCGCGTTCCGCGACGGCGCGCGTCGTGGCGTTCGACGAGACCGCGGATTTGGCGATCGTGGCTTTCCGACTGGCGGATCCGCCGCCGGTCTTGCCGCTCGCCCGGAGCGCGGATGTGCCGGAGACCACGCCGGTCTACGTGTTGGGCTTTCCGTTCGGCGAAGCACTTGCCGAACCGAACGTGACGCCGGCCGTTACGGTTGCGCGGGCGTCGATCTCTGCCCTGCGGCGGGGTCAGGACGGGGTCGTGGAGCGTCTGCAGCTCGACGGAGAGCTGAATCCCGGCAACTCGGGCGGGCCGATCGTCAACGACGACGGCGAGGTGCTGGGCGTGGCCGTCGCGAAGGTCGGCGGCACCAATATCAGCTTTGTGATCCCCGTCACGTTTCTGCAGGGTTGCGTGCGGGGGCGCGTACGCACGATCAACTTGCGGCCGGTGCCGGGCGCCGCCGGAGCGCGCGAGATCGAGGCGACGGTCGAGTTACTGGACCCGCTCGATCGCGTGTCGGCGGCCGCGATTGTGACGGCCCCCAAGTCGCAGCAGCGCGACGCCGACCCGGGCAAACCGGGCGAATTCAAGCCGCTCGTCGGAGCCAGCGAGCACCCCCTGACACTCGAGAAGGACACGGCACGCGGACGCGTGAAGCTCGCGCGGACCGGCGCGGCCGGAGAGGCGGAGCTGTTCCAGGTGAAGCTCGTTCGCAAGGATGGTCAAACGACCTACACCGCTCCCGGAGAGTTCCCGGGGTCGCATGACGAGGAAGCCGCGGGAAACCCCGAGGCGGCGGAGGACTTTGGCAAGCCCGCCGGCCGGCTGGAGGCGGAAAAAGTCGTCAAACTCCCCGCGGAAGTGGAGCGACTGGAGGTTGCCGGCGGCGGTCGCTACCTGGTGATGAAGCTGCGGGACATGCCCGCGCTCAGCGTGTTCGACACCTTCAAGGGCGAACTCGCCAAGCACATCCGCCTGCCATCGACGGAATTCATCTTCGCGGCCGGCGGGAACACGGCGGTCGTGTATCTGCGGGCTGAGAATCTCTTGCAGTCGTACGACCTCGACAGCTTTGAGCGTAAGAAAACCAAATCCAACCCGTTCGGTCCGGTCATTACGGACATAGTGATGGGCCACAGTCGCGGAGGCCGTGCGCTGGTGCGCCATGCCGTCGGCACGGAGCAGCTCTCGCAGGTCTCGTTTTCTCTCCTGGACACGGTGCGGCTCGAGCCCATCAAGCTGGCGGGCCGCGACGGGCGCCCGCCCATCTCGCCGCACCACAGCTCCTATCGCGACCAGGTCCACTTCCGCGCCAACCGCGACATGGACATGATCACCGAATGGGCCACCGGTCAAAGCCCAACAGGCGTAGGGCTGCTGGTGCGCCACGGCAGCACGTATGAACAGCGCTACGAGCATAACTCCGACGGCTACCTGGCCATTGGCGACGACGGCCGGGTCTACACGGAATCCGGGCGGATCTACAACAGCCGTCTGGAGGAGTTCGGCAACCTCCAGGGCATGAAGTTGTTCCCGGCCCTGGGCGGCACGCTGTACCTGGCGCTCGCGCCGGACGGGAAGCTGACGGTCTACGAGGCCGGCAAGACCAGGCCCCTCGGTCCGATCGGCGAATTCCCCGCGTGGAAGACAAACGAAGGCCCGCACATGCAGGGCGACGAGCTGGGACTCGATCGGCGGGTGATCTTCCTGCCGGTGCACGGCCGCATCGCGTTCATCCCGCAGGACAACAAGACCGTTATCCTGCGGCCGTTCGATCTCAAGGGCGCGCTGGACTCGGCGGGCGTGGACTACCTGATCGTCATGTCGACCCCGACGGCCCCGGCGACGATCGGCAAGAGCTGGACGTATCAGATCGAGACGATCTCGCGGGCGGGCGGCGTTTCGTTCTCGCTCGAGCTGGATCCTGAGGGCATGCACGTTTCCGACGCCGGCCTCGTCACCTGGACTCCGAAGGAACTGCCGAGTGGCGAGGGGGATACGGTGGTGATCCTCGTCAAGGACCGCTCGGGCGAGGAAACGTACCACAAGTTCATGGTCACGGTCCTCGCGGAATAGCACGCAACCCCGCGGTCGGGCCGCCTTCCGGCGCACTACTTCGTGCACCGACCCTCCTGCGCAGGTGTTCTGAGCCGTGCGGCGCTCGCCGAACGTCGGGGTCAATCCGTTTCGCTGCCCGGCCCCGCCGGCCCCAGCCGAATCGCCTTGAACCGCAGCAACTCGACCCGCGGCGACATGTAGCCCGCGCGCACCGGCTCGTCGTGGCACAGGTCCGTGCTGAGGTACTTCTTGTTGCTGTCGGCAAAAACCGTCACGACCGTTACGTCGCCGCCCATTTGCTCGACCACGCCCGCCGCCCCCAGGAAGTTCGCCCCGGACGAGATTCCGACCGCCAGCCCGAGCCGGCAGCACAGCTCCTGCGCCATCAGGATCGCATCGCCGTCCCAGACGTCCACAATCTCGTCCAGCTCCGCCAGCTCCAGGATGCTCGGCACGAATTCGTCGGATATCCCTTGGATGCGGTGGGCGCCGAGCTTGCACCCCGTTCGCATCGTCGGTGAATTCGTCGGCTCCAGCGGGTGCACCTTCACGCGCGCCCCGTTTCGCCGCAGATAACGCCCGACGCCCATCACCGTCCCGCCGGTCCCAACCCCCGCAATGAACGCGTCCGCCTTCCTCCCGAACCCCGCGAGCTGCCCCTCGATCTCCGGCCCGGTCGATTCGTAGTGCGCGCCGATATTCGCCTGGTTCTCGAACTGCCGCGGCAGGAACACGTGCTCATGCGTGGTTGCGTACTCCTGCGCCCGGCGAATGCAGCCAAGAAACCCACCCTCCTCAAGCGATATGGGCACGATCTCCGCCCCAAACGCCCTGATCAACCCCACTCGCTCCGGGCTCATCCAGCTCGGCATGTAAACCCGAACCGCGTGTCCCAGCGCCCGCCCCAGCGCCGCGAACGAGATCCCCGTGTTGCCGCTCGACGCTTCGGCGATCGTGTCGCCCCGCCGCAGCGCCCCGCTTTCGTACGCCGTGCGCAGGATGTATTCCGCCATGCGGTCCTTGATCGAACCGGTCGTGTTTTCCTGCTCGTACTTGGCGAACAGACGCCGCAGGTGGCCGTCAAACCGGTAATCGATTTGCAGTAGGGGGGTCTGGCCGATCAGCGGCTTGAGGTCGTCTACAGTCGTGTCCGCCGCCATCTTGGCCGCCTCGGTTGTGACCATCCCGCTCGCCCTCGTGGTCTTAAGTCTGCCGAACCGCTTCGCCAACCGCCGGCTGGGCCGGCCGCGGGCCCCCGATCCGCGTCGGAAACCAGTGTTCCCATCCTACCCGGCCGAGCCCAACGGCAAAAGCTGCGCGGCCCGCGCGCGCCACGGCGGGAGCGGCCCGAACGCCACGTCGCGTGCGTGCCGGAATCGGCGGCCGGCGGCACGGTCTGGCGAAGCGTAGCGAAGTCAGGGCGGGCCAGCCCCGTTCGTGCCGGGATGGGAGCGTGGCCGAAGAAGATGTAGCATGTATCTCCCGTAGGTCGGGTCTTCCGACCCGGCCCAGACACTTGAGGAGACCACGATGGCGACGTTCTCGATCAGCCCCGACGGCGAGAAATTCCCCTTGCCCACCGAGTCGGAGTACGCGGCCGAATTCCAACGCCTCGAGAAAATCGTCGCCGACCAGCGCAAGCAGGGCCGCGAGATTGTCGTCGTCGTCGGCGTCGGCTTCGTCGGTGCCGTCATGGCCGCCGTCGTCGCCGACACGGTCGACAAGAAGACCGGCAAACCCAACAAATTCGTCATCGGCATGCAGCGCCCCAGCACCCGCAGCTTCTGGAAGATCCACTACCTCAACCGCGGCGTCTCGCCCGTCAAGGCCGAAGACCCCGAGGTCGACCAGATCATCCCGCGCTGCGTCAAGGAGAAGGGCACGCTGATCGCGACGTACACGAACGACGCCCTCAAGCTCGCCGACTGCGCCGTCGTCGACGTGCAGTGCGACTACCTCAAGGAGGACCTCGGCAACCTCCGTACCGGCCGCGCCGACATGGCCGCCCTCGAAAAGAGCTTCGAGGTCATCGGCCAGCTCATCCCGCCCAAGTGCCTCGTCCTCATCGAGACCACCGTCGCCCCCGGCACCACCGAATTCGTCGCTATGCCCATCCTCAAGCGCGCCTTCGCCGCCCGCGGCATCAAGTCCGAGCCTCTCCTCGCCCACAGCTTCGAACGCGTCATGCCCGGCAAAGAGTACGTCGCCAGCATCCGCGACTTCTGGCGCGTCTGCAGCGGCGTAAACAAGGAAGCCCGCGACCGCGTCGAGAAGTTCCTCCGCGAGGTCCTCAACACCGAGAAGTTCCCGCTCACCGTCCTCGACCGCCCCCTCGAAAGCGAGACCTGCAAGATCGTCGAGAACAGCTTCCGCGCCACCATGCTCGCCTTCCTCGACGAGTGGAGCCTCTTCGCCGAACGCAACGGCGTCGACCTCATCAAGGTCGTCAAGGCCATCAAGATGCGCCCCACCCACAACAACATGATCTTCCCCGGCCCCGGCATCGGCGGTTACTGCCTCCCCAAGGACGGCGGCCTCGGCATGTGGGCCTACCGCCACCTCATGGGCTTCGAGGACGACATCTTCAAGATCACGCCCACCGCGATCGACATCAACGACACCCGCGGCCTGCACGTCGCCGAGCTCACCCGCGACGCCCTCCGCAACATGGGCAAGGTCGTCGCCGGCTCGCGCATCGCCTTGCTCGGTGCCGCCTACCGCGAGGATGTCGGCGACACGCGCTACAGCGGCAGCGAGCTCGTCCTCCGCAAGCTCGCCGAGATGGGCGCCGAGATGCGCGTCCACGACCCCTACCTCAAGCACTGGTGGGAAGTCGAGGAGCAGGACACTTATCCCGCCCCCGGCCACAGTTGGGCCCGCTTCTTCCGCAACCAGGACCGCCTCAAGGACCTCCGCGTCCAGGAGCACCTCGCGACCGCCCTCAAGGACGCCGACGCCGTGATCCTCGCCGTCCGCCACAAGCCCTATCTCGAATTGGCCCCCGACGACGTCGTGAAGATGGTCGCCAAGCCCACCGCGATCATCGACTGCTTCGGCATCCTCGACGACGCGAAGATCCGCCGCTACTTCGAGCTCGGCTGCGAGGTCAAAGGCCTCGGCCGCGGCCACGTCAAACGCCTCAAAGACGAAGTCGCCGCCCGAAAGTAGCGGCCGGCGCCCGTAGCGGCCCGCGCCCGAATCCGAGCCGCGACCGGCAGGGAGCGCACCCCTCGCACACGCCCCGCGCGGCTCTCCGCGCGAGCCTCCCCCGCGCGTGTCCGAACGCGCAGCGCCAGCCAGCGCGCCCCGTAGACCATCCGACTTGCGCGCGACCGCCCCGTCCCTGTGGCGGGCCAATGCGTCCCGTCCGGCGCGCCAACCGCTGATATGCGATTCCCATCTCGCCCCCGGACGCCGCTTCGCCTCGGTACGGAGAATCTGTATAGTGGAGGCCGGCAGTGCCGCCGTCGGCACACGTCGGACGATCGAGAGGCAAACATGTCACGGCATCTCTCCGCGCGCCTACTGGTGGTTGTTCTGCTGGCCAGCGGCTTGGCCGGCTGCGGGCCCAACCTGAAGGCCCCCGACGGCACACGGGTCAGTCTCCGCCAATACGACAGCGTGAACGTGAAGAGCGTCGAGTTGGATCCCAACCTGCCGTACCCCGGTCTGCCGCGGCAGCTTTCCGGGGCCATTTACGGCAAGCTCTACCTCAGCAAGATGTGGCTGCAATCGAGCCCGCGCGATACGCAGATCAGCCTGTTCGGCGTAGCCGGCGTAGTCGGCGGCGGCAGCAAAGACACCGGCACCCGTCCGGCCGACCTGCGCGTGGTCATCCTCTCCGCGCACTACCCGTCGAAGGCCGCGCGTGTCCTGATCGGCGCCGCGAACACCATGAAATGCCGCATGGAAGTGCTCGACCCACGTGCCGGCTCCCTGCTCGGCAGCGCCGAGGTCTCCGCGTCCAAAGGGCCTGCCACCCACGGCGCGCTCGGCAGCGGCGCGACCGGCGTAGTGGTCAACCTCTTGACGGACAACCCGGACATCTATGACCTGATGCTGAACGACGCCATGGCCGGCGCGATCGCCCAGGTCCTGGACCGGGCCAAGAAGTACGAGCCGCCCAATCCGCCCACGCCCAAGGCAAACGCCACGCCGTAGCCGCGCCAGCCGCCCACCCACGTCCTCCGCTACCCGATCCGAACCCCGTCCGCGAGGACGGGGCGGTCCCGTCCCGGCTCCGAACCGCGCCCGTCAGGAGGCGCGCCCCGCGTCCGAACGCGCAGCGCCAGCAAGCGCGCCCCGCGGACCATCCGACCCGCGCGCGACCGACCCGCCCCCGTGACGGGCCGGTCGTTTTACCCTTTGCGCCCGGCGCCGCATCCTCCGCCCCTCTCAAATCTCAAATCTGAGATGTGCCATCCCGCACTCTGCGGCCTCGCCCCGCACATTGACCAAACTCGCCCCGCGCTGTACGCTGCTGCCATGCCTCGCAAATCGAACGCCCCGGGGAAACGGACCACGCGCCGCGTGCGCACCCGGCGTTCGACGAGTTCCTCTTCCTCCGCTTCCGCGCCGGGAACGTGCCGCCATACGCGTTCGAATGGGGGCACGAACCCGAAACAGAGGTCGAGTACGGCGCGGCCTCGACCAGGATCTGCCGTGAGTACGAAACGTGCTTCTAAGGCCGGGCATGGCTCCGCAGCGGCGGCATCCCGCGCAACCGACAAGGCTGTTGTCGCCCTAACCGCGTGGCAGCTTCTGGACGAGGTGCTGACCGAGCAGCTAATGCAACGCCGCGCACAGATTCTCGGGCACGCCGGAGCACCCGCGGTGGAACCTGCCGGGAAGGCGCTCACGGCCTTAGCGTTACATGGAGCCTGAATTCTTGTAGTTATTGGGGTCTGTACAGATGTCCGCAACCAAGGACAACGACAGCCTGCATGTGCAACTTCGCTCGCTCATCTTCTCCGGTGGCCGAAAGGTTGAGTTGAGGCCGGATTCCGTCGTCGTGCTCGTAGGCCCGAACAACGCGGGCAAGACGTCCACGCTCCGCGAGGTTCTCAAGAACCTCCGAGACAACGAGAACGGCCCGGTGCTAGAGGCGGTCAATTGGCAGAAGGACGGCGACTTGAACGCCCTACAGGCCTGGCTGGATGCGAACGTCCACGTTGGGACGAGTCAATTCAGAACAGGAAAGGTGTGGGGCTGGCTGTCCGACTTCCTAGGCCCGGCCGAGGCGTCCCACTATTGGACTTCCTCAAGTGGCATCGGTTCGCTCGCGCCGATCTTCGTCAATCTGCTATCTGTCGAAAAGCGGCTGGAGAATTCACTTCCTCCCGACGTGCAGGCTCTGCGCGACGATACCCCGAAGCACCCCATACACGCGCTGGTGCTGAACGAGGAACTTGAGCGGAATATCTCTGACCGACTGCGCGCATGCTTCGGCCGCGGCATTGTTCTAAACCGATCCCTCACGAGCAAGTGCGAGGTGTACGTCGGAGACCCGCCGCCGAAACACGAGAGTGAGGACCGCGCATCCTCCTCGTACGTTCGCAGACTTCAATCACTTCCGCGCCTCGAGGACGAAGGTCATGGCATTCGAAGCTACTTTGGCTGCCTGCTGGGGCTTTGGGCGTCTCCAGGGCTAATCCACCTGATCGACGAACCCGAGTGCTTTCTTCATCCGCCGCACGCGCGCCGCCTAGGCCGGACCTTGGTCGAATTGGCGCCTCCAGAGCGCCAAATCCTGATCGCGACACACAGTCCCGAGGTCCTCCAGGGGGTCGTCGACGCGTCATCGACGCGAGTTACCATCGTCCGCCTAACCCGGAGCGAAGGCCAAAACGACGCGTGCGTCCTCGAATCCGCCGACCTGCGCCGGCTCTGGACCGACCCGCTGCTGCGCTACTCCAATGTACTGCAGGGCCTGTTCAACGAGAACGTCGTTATCTGCGAGGGCGAAGCGGACTGCCGCTTTTACGAGGCCATGTGCGAAGCCTCCACACTGGCCGAAGGCGTCAGCCAGCGCAGCGTGCTCTTCACGTCAACCGCCGGCAAGGACAGAATGGCAACGGTCGCGCGCGCCCTCCGGACGCTTGGCGTACCCACGCGCGTCGTGGTCGATCTGGACGTGCTTCAGGCAGCAGCGACCTTAGAAGCCCTCGTTGCTGGCATGGGCGGAGAGTGGGGCCGCCTCCGCGACGACTGGCGGTCCATTGTCAAATCGATCGAGCAGGCGCCACTTGTGGCGCCCGTGCTCGTCGAACGTCTCCAGACGATCTTGCGCGACAACAAGGGACCTTACGTTAGCACCGAAACAGCGGACAGAATCCGCCGCGAGCTGCCTTCGGACAGTGCGTGGGCGGGCGTCAAGAAAACGGGCACGCGCGCCTTCCCGACCGGACAGATCCAGGTCACACTGAAGAACTTCATCGCCGAGCTAAGAACGCTCGGGATTTTCGCTGTAGAAGTGGGCGAACTTGAGGGCTTTGCGCGCAGCGTGGGCAACCACGGTCCGCGCTGGCTCGCGGAAGTCATGGGCCGTGATCTTCCGACTGACTCCGAATTGCGTGAAGCACGCGAATTTGCGAAAGCGCTGGTCGCGCCACTGTAACCGCGCTTGCGCGTCCGAACGCCCCGCCCGCCGTCACAACCTATCCCGGCCGCTTCCCGTGGCACGCCGGATACCGCGGACACCCCCAAAACGGACTACCGGCATGCGCCCCGCGCTTCGCAATCCGCCGCACCATCGTTGTTCCGCATTCCGGACACGCCGGCGCGCCGCCCGAAGCCCCGCCGGCGCCGCCGGCGCGCCCCGAGATCGGCCTGTCCGTCGCCGCCGACGCCGCGATTGGCGCCCCCGGCCTTCTCTGCACCGACCGGATCAACGCCACCAAGTCATCCCCGCTGACCACGTCAATGCCGTTGTCCTCCGCGAACGCCGCCGCTTCCGACGAGAACTCCCCGCAGCTTACAACGATGCCGCGCTCGGCCCCCTCACTGGCCATGACTCCGCGCAGTTCGCGAACGACCTTCACGCCCACCGTCCACGCCCGCCAGCGTTTGCACTGCACCATGGTCGTCTGCCCGTCCCGTCGGAGAATGACGTCGACGCCGCCGTCCCCCGCGCCGCCCGTGCGTTCAACGGCGTAGCCCTTGCGACGGTAGGCTTCGGCCGCCAACTCCTCGAACTCGCTCCACGTCAGCCTGCGCACGCTGTCGATGCCGGATTGCTTGTCCAGCCGCTGTCGATCCAGGAACTTCTTAAATTCGGCAGCGCCCCAAATAACCAGTACGCCCACAGCCCCCAGGGTCCCGAGCATCCGGATCGTCGGCGTAGCCACCGCGCTGAACGTGGAGATGACCATGTCGTTGGGATCGCTCGCGCCACCCAGGAACGCCGGGACGACGAAGCGCAATCCGACGTACACGAGGGCCGCGCACACTGGCCCGACCCACCAGGGCACGACGGTCAGGAAATGAAAGAACGCGTCCGCGCCGGATTCTCTTCCTCGACGTGCCATCACATTCCCGCCATAAGACGACCGCCACTCACAAAGTGGCCCCTTGCCGGCGGGCGCGACCCTGCGCTCGCCTTTCCGGGCCGTCCCGCCGTCCACCGAGTGTACCGCGCCGGCGCCCGATGTCATCATCGCCGAGAATCTCCTCGCCGCCCGCACCTCGCGCTTCTGACTTTTTCCTTCTGACTCCTCCGCCCGCCCGCCCGTTTTCCGCCCCTCCGTACCTGCGTCCCTTCGTCTCCAGCTCGTTACTCGCTACTCGCTTCCCGCCCACCTGCGCCCCGCGCGCCCAGGCCGTCACGCCGAGCCGCCCGCCGGTCGCTCGGAACAGGCACCTCCGCCTGCGCCGTCTCCCTCCGTCGGCGGTGCACGGTTGTACCCGCACTCCGGACAGGCGCTACTGGAGTCGTCGTCCAGCTTGTACCCGCAGCGCGGGCACCGCCCTAACGACGCTAGCACACCGGGAGCCAACCGCCGAATCGCGCGGTCCCTGGAGACCTTAACGACAACACCGAACGCGCAATTGAACGCCGCGAACGCCGCGAGTTTCTGCCACCAGACCGTCCACCCGCCCAGATCGATGCAGACCGACGTTAGACCGGTCCCCACCACCCAGAACAGCGCAAGCAGCACGCGTCGACGAAGGCCGTCCCCCGCCAAACAGCGCTGGCGGATCGACTCCACCAGCTCCGGGTCGTCAATACTCCACAACGGCGACACGCCGTATTCCTCCACCGACCCAACGGGACCCCCGGCTTCGCCAGCCAGCGATCGCTCGCGAGCATCCGCTCGGTCCGCGGATGCCCCGTAGATCTTGGACCAGTATACCGACCTCCACCGTCACGAGCTGCGCCCGCCACCGCCCCGCCCCCGCCCGCCCCTCGCCTTCCGCCCCTCGATCCCTCGGCGCCTGCGCCGTTTTTTGACGAACCTCCCGGTTTCCCGTTTCCTGCTTACCGGTTTGCCCCCGCCGCCGTGGCTTTTCGCTGTCCGCCTCTGACAAACGGATTCGTCCTTCGCGTCCTCGGCGTCCTTCGCGGTGAATCCCCGCCACCAGCCGCCAAAAACGTACAAAATCGCGCCGCCCCCGCCAATCCTTAACAAACCGCCCGTTTTCCTCCCCGCCGCCCCGTTCCTGATGAATACTTACTCTGTCCGCGCGGACGTTCCGCGCCCGCAGGCTTGGCTGAAGGCTGAAAGCTACGATCTGATAGTATTTCTATGACTGCGCTCTCGTCTAGCTCATCACCTCCGTGTCCTCGGCGCTCTCCGCGCCTCCGCGGTTGCCTTGCCCAACGTCCCGATAATCAAGTGTGCCAAGGGGGGGGGTACACACCTTGGCACACTTGGCACTCTTCCCCTTCCCGCAGCCCCAGCGGCCTTTTTATCCGGAACTATGCCAACCGCTTGGCATCCTTGGCTCCCTTGTTCGCCCGCGCGGACCGCCGCACCCGGTCCAGCACCCACCACGGGCTGTACCACACCCACAACATCACCGTCCCCAGCCCGGCCAGCGACGCAAAGTACCACGGCGGCGGCGCCAGATAGTCCAGAATCGTCGGGTTCGGCGGCGCGTGCAGCAGGAACATGTAATTCGCCCCCAGCACTCGATCGATGGGCATTACGACGAGGGCGGTGCCGAGCGTCAGCCACCACATCCACTTCCACGACCCCGCCCGCGGCCGCAGCCGCAGCCCGAACGTCATCACCAGCGTCCCGGCGATGATCCCGCCGTGCCCGACGAAGTACCGCAAATACGCCGGACTGGGAAACGCATCGTTGATGTCCGGCGTCAGCACCGCCTGCAGCGTGCCGCCGAGGCCCCAGTAGTACGAGACCTCGTACAGGCGTTGCAGAACCCCAGGCGATCGGCGGTCGCCCGCGCGCTCAATCTCGCGCGGCCCGCGCCGCGCGGCGAACACCAGCGCCAGCGGCGTCAGGTACGCCGCGATGTCGCAGACGTGCAGCGGCAGCGACTCTTGCAGCGACCAGCCGCCGCCACAAGCGTCCAGAACCTGCTTGCCGATCGCGGCGGCCACGGTCGGCAGGGCGATGCCCAGGCAGACGCGTCGGCGCACGCGTGCCTCGCCCGGCCGCCCCCGCGACCGGCGCACGATGACGCACAGCGCCGCCGTCACCAGCGCGAGTACGCTGACCGTCAGAATGTGCCCGGGCGATAATAGAACTCGCTCGCCGCTCGCCAACATGGCGGACATCGTATCAGAGCCCCGCGCGCCGCATCAGGGCTCGCGCGTCGCATCAGAGCCCGTGCGGAAGCGGGGGCGCTGCTCCGCATCAGAGCCCCGAGCGCAAGCGAGCGGGTTCGCCGGCGTCCGTTGGCCGCGTCGCCTGAGCCTCCAGTTGCTTCGCCAGCCGCGCGTATGCGATGGACGTCAGGATGAACAGCAACCCGGTCGCCAGCAGCGACAGCACACGATAGACGTATTGCAGGTGCGCCAGGTCGACGATCAGCACCTTCGCCAGCGTGACCGCCAGGAGCCCCAGACCGGCGTAACGTATCGCCGGCCCGCGCCGCCAGAACCCGACCGCCACCAGACCGATCGCGTACAGCCCCCAATACACGCTCCACGCGGTCTGCCGCGCCATCGCCGCGTTGCTCACCCGCTGCGCCTCCGGTGCGAACAAGCGATCCAGCTCGAGGCTGCCGAGCCACAGACCGATGGCCGCCACCAGCCCCCACGCGATCGGCGGCAAGTGCGTCCGCCACGACGCCCAGAACCCGGCTTGTTCGCAGCGCCGCGCGTGCACCGCTGCGGTGACCAGCACGGCGCCGGCCACGAGCCCGACGGCGAATTGCTGGTTCAGGACGACGCGCGCGAGCACGACGCCACGGTCAAAGCGCCAGAAGAGCGTGTCGAAGGCTAGCCAGTTCACGCCCGCCGCCAGAACCACGAGCGCGCCGGCCGTGAACATCACCGGCCACTTGCGCGCACGCCCGTGAAGCAGCATCGCCAGGCCCGCGACGGCCCACAGCGCTGTCCACCACAAGAGGCGCACCTGCCAGGCGGGCCACGGACCGAGCAGCGCCGACGCGCCGCCTGCCTGTGCGTGTCCGATCAGCCGATCGAGCTCCATGCTGATCGCGAGCAGCGCCAGGACGACGGCGCCCACGACCGTCCCCTGCGCGTCGGTCGCCACGCGGCCGGCGGCTTCGGCCGGCTCGCCGCGCGCCATCGCGTGCGCGGCCGCTGCGAAGAGCACCGCTACGGCCAGTCCCACGCCGAACTGCACGTTCGCGAACGGCGTGCACAGCGCGACGCCCGCCGTGATGCGCCAGTGCAGCACGCCGGCTGCCAGCCACGCGATGCCAGCCAACCACGTCAGCGCCCAACCGGTGCTGAACAGCGCCGCGAGCGGCCGGCGTTGCCCGACGAACGTACAAACCGTCCCGCCCGCGGCCCACAGCAGAGTCCACCACAGAATCCGCGTCTGGGGCGGCGACACCAGCCATATCGTGCCAACCGGCGCCGCGAGCTCGGAGCGGGCGATCACGCGTTCGACCTCGAAGCTCAGCGCGACCAGCAGGAACAGCACGCCGACCACCAGGCTGAACGAACTGCTCCGGCGCGCAAGCTGCTTTTGCAGCACGACGGCCGGCAAATCGCGCCTGGGTCGCGCCGCCAGCGCCGACGGCGGTCGGTAGAACCAGTAAAGGCACCCGCAGGTCAGCGCCGCGACGCCCATTTGCCAGTTCAGCACCGGCAGAGACGCGGCGGCGTTCCAGCCTGGACCGACCCGCGTCAGCGCGGCATCCGCGACCAGCCACTTCACGACTGCGATCGTCAGGACGAATGCGGCCAAACCCCGATAGCCCGGGCTCTGTCCGATCGGGGCGAGTGCCAGCAGCACGACCACGGCGAGCAGCCAGCCCATGGTGAGAGTCAGACCTGGGCCGCAGGAAGGCGTACACACGACTACCCACTGGACGGTGCCGAGAAAGGCGATGAACGCGCAGAACTTCCACCACCGATAGTCCCCGCCCGTCCGCAAACGCCGGGCGATGAAGTGCGTCGCGAGCACGGCACCGAGCGCGAGCATAGTCCAACGGTAGATGCTCAGGCTGCCGTACGCCCACACGGTGGTTTGGAGCGCGGTGTTCTGGGAGTCCAGCGCCCACAGTCGCCACAGGCCCGCCGCCGCGACCAGCAACCCGAAGACATCCACGCCCCGCGACGGCAACCGGCGGCCGACCTCGACGCACGCTACGCCCATCGCGAGCCAGCCAATGGTCTGCCCGAATCCCTCGCCCGGGCCGCGGAAATTCAGCCCGATGGCGGTCGCCACGAGCACCCCGGCCTGAACCCAGAGTGTGGCGGCCAGCAGCTCCATCGCCTGCCGCGGCCGCGTTTTGAGCACCGCCAGCCCCGCCCCGAAGCCCAGCGCGACCCACGCGCAGACCGCCGCGACGGCACCCGTGAAGATGCCCAGCCAGTTCAACTGCAGCGGCTCGACGTCGGCCAGCACGTTGCAGCCGAACGAGATGTACCAGATCGTGAACAGCAGCGCAATGAGCGGATTGCCGCGTGCGGACTGGTTGCGCAGGGCGGCCCAGACGGCCTCGCCGGTGACGAGCAGCCACCACAACGTCATGAAGCTGATCGCCAGCAGCCAGTGCGCCGTGCCCTCGTGCAGGATCCACAGCGTCGCCAGCGCCGCGTGCAGGGCCACACCGACGTAGCGCAGTGGCCGAAACGGCTCGGGCATGCGCGCCGACAGCGCCAGCGCGACGACGAGCAGGCCGGTCGCGTACAGCGGCAGGCCGGCGGCAAACGTGACCTGTTCCGCGAGCAAAACCGGGCTCAGATAGCCGCCCGCCAGCGACAGGATGCCGATGACGAGCATCCGTCCGCGCAGCGTCAGCCCGACCCCCAGCAGCGCGACCAGCAGCATCAGCCAGAACGCGCCCGTCTGCGAAAGCAGGTCGAAGAAGCGGAACGTCGAATATGCCGTCAAGTACAGCGTGCCCAGACCCGCGCTATAGAGGCTGACGGCGGCGCGCCGGCCCACGCGCCGCAAGGCGACCTCGCCAGCGGCCAGCAACGCTCCGCCGAAGCCCGCCGCCACCAGGCATTTGGCGATCGGTGCCAGGTGCCCCCACCAGCCATAATCGTACGCCAGCTTCACGAAGAACCCGACGGCGGCCACGACGATGATCGCCCCCACCCACGCCATCCAGCGCTCCCCGATGAGCACTTCCAGTGGCGCCCGCGGGGGCTTCACCACGAGAGGGGGCTGCGGCGCAGGACGCAGCGCCGGCGCTGGCGCTGGTGGAGCAGGCGCTGGCTCTGCGGCCCGCTCCACGCATGCCGCGGCAGGGGCGGGCGTCGGCTCCCGCATCGGAGTGACCGGCGGCGGTGCCACCGGCTCCGCGGCTGCACTCGGCTCGCGCTCCCGCTCCGTGGGCGCGACGGGCGGCCCGAGCCCAAGCTGTCGCTCGATGCGCCCAATGCGTGCGGCGAGCTGACGCAACTCCGCGAGGAACTCCTGCTTATTCATGTCAGACCCTCTCGGCTATCGCGCCCACAGACCTGCAACACTGTGCCTGGCCGGCGTTCGCCGCCTGGCCGCGCCGACCGCGTGCGCATTAGAACGCCGTCCTGCGCTCCGAACAACGCCGCTCCGCAAGCTGCCACAGCGGTCGCATACTTGCTGCGCATTCTCATACCTCGTCTCGTCTCGTTTCGATTCTGCCGACGGTAAGCACTCGCTTACACTTCCGGTAAACAAAAAAACCCCACGCGGCGCTGCGCCACTTCCGAAACGACTGTCCGACCGCGGCGAATCCCCACCAGCCAACTCGGCGGCCGTCGTCAGGCGGCAGTCAAACCGCGCCAAGGCGCGCGCGACGATCAGGAGCGGGTCCCAGCGACGCTCGTTGGCTTTATTGACGCCGGGCATGTGCGGCCTCGCTTGGTAAGTGCCTGCTTACATTATGGCACACGTTTGCACCGTTGTCAAGCGCCGCGTCGGGCCTGCCCTCCTAAAACCAGGGCAACCGCATTCTCCGGTCGAAACCTGGAAAGACGGGTTGTCGCCACCGGCGAACCCCGTTCCTGTGCGACCGTCGCGGGTGGCTTCGCTCGGTCACCCCGCCCGAACCGCCGAACCG
>Ga0182017_10000125_pt1 | contig 57749 bp, 53 predicted proteins | sample 712E3DmetaG_FD_120492 | JGI IMG/M metagenome (GOLD analysis project Ga0182017, IMG submission 120492) | Permafrost microbial communities from Stordalen Mire, Sweden - 712E3D metaG | ecosystem: Environmental > Terrestrial > Soil > Wetlands > Permafrost | place: Sweden: Stordalen | collected... | reverse complement strand
CCTGAGAATGCGACTCACTGGAGTACGCGGAGCATGGCTCAAAAGCACCATGTGAGTCCGAAAACAATTCATCGCATCTGGCAACGCTTTAATCTTAAGCCCCATCTGATTGAGACGTTCAAACTGAGCAAAGACAAACATTTCTTTGAAAAGCTTGAAGATGTTGTCGGATTGTATTTGAATCCGCCTGATAAAGCCTTGGTCTTTTGCTTTGATGAAAAAAGCCAGATTCAAGCACTGGACAGAACCCGTCCGATTCTTCCCCTTGCCCCCGGAATTCCGGCGAAGCAGACCCACGATTATATCCGACATGGAACAACCACGTTGTTTGCGGCTTTGAGCATGCTTGACGGGACTGTCATTGGAGAATGCATGCCACGCCACCGTCACCAGGAATTCATTAAGTTTTTGAATACTTTTAGCGAAGAAATCCCAGAAGGAAAAGAATTGCATCTCATTGTCGATAATTATGCGACTCATAAACATCCGAAAGTCAAAGCATGGTTGAGACGGCACAATAATTTCCATTTTCATTTTATTCCGACAAGCAGTTCTTGGCTTAATTTGGTGGAACGGTGGTTCCGTGAACTGACCGATAAACGCATTCGTCGCGGAACATTCTCAAATGTAAAAGATCTGATTGCTGTCATACACGATTTTATCGCCAAAAACAATCGTGAACCAAAACCGTTTGTATGGACTGCTTCTGTCAATAAAATCATGGGCAAAATCGAAAAAGTTAAACTATGTATAGCCAATTAGGAAACACTACACTAGATAGCCGCTACCTAACATTTAGATAAAGGCCCGCCGTCAAGAGAAAAAAAAGTCTTATGCCAAATCTCTTGCCGGGCTAACGGCTCGATCCTGCAACGCCGATCCTTAGAGCAAAAAAGCTGGCTTTTGTTCTTTGACAGTATCAGAAATTATCCGGTTCCCCACGGCAAAATAAACTTGCAAATACGTATTAATTAATTTATATTATACGTATAAGGAGGTTTTATATGGAATCAAAATTAACGTTAAAACTGAACACACTCACTATCGGCAGGGCCAAGCGATACATACACAAGCATCGTGGAAACAGCTTATCAAAATTGGTTGAAAACTATTTTAACTCATTAACAGACAATGAATTAGATGAGGATAATAAAAAGCTACCCCCTATTGTTTCCAGCTTAGCCGGCATTGCCAATAAAGACAAAATCAAAAACATTAAATCGGATTATACGGATTATTTAATTAGAAAATACAAATAATGGACAAAATATTTATTGATTCCGATATTATCCTTGATCTTATCCAGGAAAGAGAGAACCATAAGGACGCCAAACATTTATTTGCACTAATTGAAGAAAATAAAGTTAAAGGCTATGTCTCGCCGCTTATTTTCGCAAATTTGTTTTACATTTTGCGAAAACAAGAATCTAACAAATTCGCCATGCACGTACTGGCAAGATTAAAAGCTTTACTACATATATTAACTATTAACGAGAAAACAATTGAACTGGCTTTATCCTCAGGATTCAAAGATTTTGAAGATGCAATTCAATATTACTCCGCATTAGAAGAAAACCTCGAATATTTAATAACTCGGAATAAAGAAGATTACAAGCATTCCGGAATTATTATTTGCAATGCCAAAGAATATCTTGCAATGAGAGCATCTCATCCGGAATAATAGGCTCTAACAGCGTGTTCAATTTTGACTCGGACCTGCCAAACAGCATGCTGTTTTGACTACCGGCAAAGTGATCAAAATGCTTCGTGAATTAAAGGAATGGACTCAAGAAGAACTGGCAAAACGCTGCAAAATAAATGCAACGAACATTAGTCTTCTTGAAAACAACAAAGTTGAAATAGGAAAAAGACGGGCGGAACAGCTTGCGCATGCTTTTAATGTGCATCCTGCAATTATAATGTTTCCCGAATACGAATCAGAAGAAATCAAAAAGGCCGCATAACGTGTTCAATTATGACTCGCGGGCGTCCGCTTGAACATTTTATTTTCAAAGTGCATTCGGCGCGAAACGGATGGTAAAATTATCATGATGTAGATGGTTTTATCGAAAAGGTGTCCGTGAACAAATTTAAGAGCCTTTTTCTCGCCCTACTCTACGCATGTTCTTTGCAGGCCGGACCTGACACGCTATCTTCAACCGTTGACACCCTGCGGCCTGATTCTCTTCTTTTAAAATCGCCCACGGACACGCTCAATTCATCCATCGACTCCTTAAAGCCAAAATACGTCATGACACCCGCCGGGGTTGACATCCTTGACAATACGTATAATCTCGGCAGGATACCGTCCCAGGTCCTTTCGAATTACCTTACCGATTGGACTAATTCCGGCAATGATAATTTGTTCCTCACCACCTTCAACAATCAATTCGGAAAAAACGAGAAATTTTGTTTCGGCGTGACGCCGCTTCTGTTTGGTATCGCTGGTGATGAAAAAATGTGGGCACTTTTGCCGGAGATGGATTTTTCATTCGTACCATCGCCCTCAAACAGGCTGAACCTATCGATTTCCCCTTTAAATTTGGTTGGAGTATGGAACTCATACGGCAGTGCGACCGGATTCGATATTCCTTTTACCGTCCTGAATATGTATCAATGGAGCTTTTTGTCAAGGAAAGGAACAATAACCATTTCGCCCGATCAGTATGACCTTACTTTTCTTCTCGGCCCTCAACTAAATCCGGGGCAATTCAGAAATGACCTTTCCATCATTCACACAATCAACGCCGATGCCGTACCTCTGCGGATTTTTGATGTCTCAGCCTTCCCGCGGATAGGAATCATGAACGGACTGGAAGTCGGCGCGGACCTGCATTATTCCTATCACGATTCGGTCACATCCACCATGTATTCCAGTTACGGTTCGGGAATGTATAAAACCACAAAAGATTCTACTTTCATAGGATGCAAGCTTGGTTTCCGTTCGAGCCGTTTTTTTACCGAGGCCGAGGCCGGGGAAAATTTGTGGCATGAAAAATTGGGTGTATATGGTTATAGTTTATTTGATACCAGCTTCACCGACCGCTATGGCTACAACGATATAAAATTGCGAATGTCAATGGGACTGCTTCTTGGAGACCGTATCCAGCAATTTGAAAATGTTATCGGAAATTGGGACGGTTTTTATTCGAATGTGTTGGGCAGCCATCAAATGCTCAATACGGTGAGTATTGAAGCCCTTCCGAAGGAAACGATAAAAACATATTTACACGGGCTGTCAAATTTGCCCTTTACCAGTGATTCCTCGTTTTCATCCGCAACCGTTGACCAGAATACCCGATATGGTTTCATCGATCATTTTGAACTAGGAGAAAATTTCCGTGCAACGATGCAAAGTTATTCCCTTCCGGTTTTTAATCTCGGTTTTCAACTGTCTATAAACACGGTCCCTTTAAGGAATTACGGTCCGGCCGCGGCAAGCAACCAGGAATATTTTCAGGGCATGCGGCTCAAACAAGGCCAGTGCCGGGGCTTTATAAGGTATTCTCCCCCTTTTTTCAAACAAGAACTACCCTATGAATTTGTCCCTATTTTAGACCGGGTCGGAACGATCGGCTCACTTTCCAGTGCCGGCACGGTTGGCGGCAATTCCTCCATGGACGGAATTACCCGCTTGATCGCCTCATCGGACCAGACCTTGCTTACCGACCCTGATTTTGCGATGCGTTTATCATGGGGAATAACCGATTGGTTGACATTTTCAAACGATATTGAGTTCGATAATATCAATTACAATACGGCGCCGCAACAATCCACCGTCGGACAATTGATGCCGTCACAGCCTGATACGCCAACCAAGAATTCATTATTTGCAAATGCCACTACATTGACCTTCCATTTTGGGGATGCGCGAAGGCTATCGATCGCGGCTTTTTATGCTCAGCAAAAAGGGACCGGCGTGGAAAATATACAAGGTTATATGTACAAGCCCTTATTGGAGGATTTCATGCTATTCGCCCTTTTTCAGGTGGCGATTCCTTATGAGACATTTGCAAAGGGCCTCGGCAAGGTCCAATCCGCACATGAAGTTGCACATTGATAAAACAGCAAGGAAAATGTATCGGTCCCAATTTGACCTCGCCAATTTCCGGCAAGTTTGGGGTCTGAACCGCATCCGGAAGGTGCGGTAACAGGATTAGCATCAGGCCTTCTTATCCCTCCACAACCTTGATCGATGCTATGCAGCCGCCCCATCCTGACGCGCGATGGGCGTTTCCCTCGGGATCAGGAGGGAAATCGGGCACGACAATTCCGCCGACTCCGCCGCCGATCCCGCCGACCGCGCCTTTTCCGCCGATAACGAAGTGTTTGGTGAAATCCCTAAGATCTCCGAATCCGGCGATGTATTTCCCAGACGGGACCGTCAGCGTCAGCTCGTCGCCGCCTTCGTTGACTTCGGTGTAGCACTTGAAGCTGATGCCGCTGACATCGGATGGCGGCCCGATGAGAAGCGCCGCCTCAATGCGCCTTCCGAAGGTATCGTTGCTCATCGGCCCCTGATGCTGCTCGTAGACCGAATTCCCGAGGTCGTCGAGTTGTCCGGTCGTGTCGATCACGAACTCGAGTTCCCTTGTCAACGTCACGAGAAGTTTTTCAAGCAGGTCCAGCCACGCCGGGTGAAAGAAGACTTTCACCACGTCCATTATCTGCTTCGCGAGGGTAAGACCGGCGACGACATTGTCGCGGATGTCATACATTTCCGTCAACCAATCCTGCCCTTGCGGTTGGCCGTTGATCCCGCCCATGTCCCAATGGACGCCGCTTTCCAGATTGGGAATGCAGGTGCTCTTCGGCAGTACGAAGAGCGGCCGCCTGCCACAATCCGGGCCCGTGAAAAACACCGCAATCGACGAAATGAGGACCGGCTTTACGAAGAAGTTAATTGCCGGTCCGAGTGGGATGTCTTTGAAAATGTCGTTGCATTCGCATCCCGCGATCGCACAGGATACCAGCAATCGCACGCTGACGCTTTGGTTGTCGCCATCGCCGTATTTCTCCTGCGAACAGAGGGGCGGCTTCACCTGAAGCATCAGCGGGTTTCCATTGGTATCGGAATTGGGCTTGAGCGGAACATAATCCGAAAAGCCGGTTGTTAATGGCCGCTTGGTCTGTACTCCAGCGGAGTCTTTCGTCTGAATATCGTTATCGTTAAGCCCGGGCCCGCTTACCTGGATTTGAAAAATAACTGAAAAACCGCTGCTCCCCAGTAGTTTGCGGACCACGTTATTAATGTCCGCTTCAATGCACTTTGCGGCAAGAGGCAACCAGTCACCCGGTTCCAACGGCGTGGTCACATTTATTTGTCCTTTTGCATCCATGACAGACCATGGAGGCATGGAGAATGACCACATTTCTTCCGCGGCCTCCATAATTTTATCTTTAATGACGCCGGCCTTTTTACAATCAATGGTCAGGTTGTAGATAGGTATTGGTTTGGAGGGGATGTCGTCGCGCCATATTACCGCGATTCCGGTATCACCGAACCCAAAGTTGTTTGAGTTGTCAGGGTCGTTCGGGAGGTTAAAAGCCACACCGTCGTCGTGCCAATGTGTTCCCGCGGACGATGGCGGGGTCATAACTGACGACGGCGGGGTCAGCCATGTACCGGTTTGCCTGATTGCCGAAAGATTGTCGAACAGGGTCTTTAATGGGCTGGTGGAGAAGTTGATGACGAAATTTAAAAAGAGGTCCCATAGCGTTTGTCCATCCTTAATCATCGTGGGCAGGAACAAGCCTATGTCAAATGTTGGCACAATGGAATCCGCTGAGTGCCATCGGACTTGGCCCCCGTTATCGTCTTGGCCAATAGACCGTCTGCCCAGGTCAGCCGTGTCATCGGCCGTTCCGTGGCATTCGGGAACACGGCCGATCGTAATTTGTTGACCCGTTTGATGCGGCGCCCCGACGGTGGGAACAGGAATCTTGACGCCAAGAATGACCGGGTCACTGCAGGAACCGTCATCATTATTGTAAACCGTAATCATGAAAGGTAAAAGAAAGCCGTTCCGTTGGTATTGGAAATGGTATATGTCAAGCAGTTTAAAGTCGGTCGTTTGCAACTCGTAAACGGATGGTACGTAAACGTAGCAGATTTGGTCCGTTGGTTGTTTGTCCTTGGCCGTAGAGGTCCTCAACGTGCCTTGGTTTTGGGCGGCGACCACCGTCACGCCATCGATGACTACCTCACCGCCGGCGACGTTAGCGCCACCGACAATAGTCACGCCAGTTGCGGTTACGGTCGGGTTTTTACTCTTGGAGTAACTAGGGTTTTTGAACCCGCTGCCATTAATGGTGAGAAGGCTTTCCGGATCGACAATATACATCACCATCCCAATTCCGACATTTGCAGCGGGCAAGGTGAACGTGGCGGACAGAGTTCCGTTTACATTATTAATTACAGGTTTCATCGAAAACGCCTCTTTATTGGAAAAAAATATTTTGGTTATGTCAAAAAAATATAGTTATTATTGCGCGCAATTGTCAAATTTGGGAAAATGGCGGTTTCGCATACGCCAAGTATTTGGAGTCGTATGAACGAAAGGGCCGAAGGGAGATAAAACCCTTCGGCCCCTTTTGCCGAGACCTACGGTCGTCCGTCTCTAACCGTTAAATTCTACTTTGTATACGAAAGCACCTTTCTGAAATGGGCATTGCCGATCGACACGTTTACAATGTAAAATCCCGATTTAAGCAGGGATGCGGGAATGGACAGCGTGTGATAACCCGCGGGGGTATTGCTATTTTGTAAATGTGCTATTTCCTTACCTAAAATATTGAATACTCGCACATCAACAGACCCTGCCTGCGGCACGCCGATATGGAAAATGATCCCGGAGCGGTTGGCGCTTATGTCCGCTTTGAGATTACAACCGCGAAAGAATGCGGTCGCAATAGCAACGGACGGCTGAATGATAAAAACGCCGCTGCTGGCTATGACGCTGCTCATCGCAATCGAACTGACGCGCACCTTGCACGAATCCGACGCTGTCTCGGCCTTGGGAATGTTCCAGGTATAATGGCCCAGGGCGATATCCACGGAATCCTTGAGCGTGGCCCATGCTGCGCCGTTGTTTTTAGAGAGCTCGATTTTCACCTTCCCCGTAACATCGTAGCTCGTCCATAAAACGATGACGCTGTCGCCGGCGTGGAATTTTTGCTGTGCCATGGGGCTAACCACCGAGATTGAAGGCGCGGGAATTATCGAGAAAAACTTATTGCTCGCGCTGGAGACCGCAGGGCGGGTCACGGCGGTGATTCTGACTTTGCAGGAGTCCGATACAACCGCGGGCAACGTCCAGGCAAATGATCCGCCTTTGTTGTTCGCCGCAGAATCCGCGATGGTGACCCAAACGCTGCCATTGTTCGTGGTATACTCGATTTTCACTTTTCCGATAATGCTGTCGGAACCCCAGGTTATGTTGTTGGTTGTGCTGGAATTCCATGCTTCCCCGCCATTGGGCGCCGCGATCTTGATCGTTGGCGCGATAAGCGTGAATTCGGAAGCGCTCACGTCCGTTGGCTGGCCGGTAACCACGCCGGTGATCCTGACCGAGCAGTGGATCGAGGGCGTTACCGTGTCGGGAATGTTCCAGATATATTTTCCGGCGCCGTTTAAAACGGCGCCGATGCTCCGCCAGGCAACGGCATTGGTGGTATACTCGACTTTAACGCTGTCGAACGTGCCGGTTGACGTCCAGGTTACCTGCATCGGCGTTCCGGTAAACCAGGTCATCTTGTCATTAGGGAAGGTCAAGGTCACCGTCGGCGTCGCGCCGGAAACGATTTCAAAATACGCGTGGCTGGAATCATTGGGCGCCCCGCCTGTTACTTGACTAATGCGGACCTTGCATTTGGCGGAGAGCGTCGTGTTGTCGGGAATGGTCCACGAATACGTCCCATCGTTCGTCGTCGTGGCGATAATGGCGGTCCAGGCCGCGTCATTTATCGAAAGTTCTATTTTAATATTTCCCACCGTGCCGTCGGAGTTCCAGGTGATCGGATGCACCGATCCGGTGGCCCATTTTTCCCCACCTTTAGGCGACAAAAGTGTAAGAGTCGGGGGAACAATCGAGAAAATTTTCCTGCTTGTGTCCAAAACCAGGGCATTCGCGGCGTCCGAGATCCGTACTTTGCAGGAATCCGAAAGGGTCGCCGGAATCGTCCAGGTATAGCTGCCGTCATTTGCGGTGCTTGCGATGACCAGCCTCCATGCATCGCTCGGATTTATCCGGTATTCAATTTTCAAATTGCCCACCGAACCCGCCGAAGTCCAGGTAATATTATGCGTGCTGCCCTCTGCCAAAGCCTGGCCGCTGTCAGGAACAGTCAACGAAAGAGTGGGCGCCGGATCGATGATGAATTCCCCGGTAATCGCGGACGGCACGTTGACCGCGGTATCGCCGAGGCGGATTTTGCAGTGGATCGAGGGAGTGTTCGGAATTGTCCAGACGTATGTCCCGATATTCAACGCCGAAGCGTTGACAACGGTCCATGTCGGCGTATTGGCATTTGCATTAATCGAATATTCAATCTTTATTTTCCCCGACGAATTCACGGCGTCCCATTTGATAGTATCGGAAGCGCCCGCGACTTTATGGGAAGCGGCTATCGGGGCGGTTATCGTGATGGACGGGGCGATAACAAAAGCCCCGGTCGTGTCCGCCGGATTATTTACCGGCCAAGTCGTGCCCGTAAATGTTTTATACACCCTCACTTGACATTTTTTTGAAATGGTTGTTGGAAGGGTCCAGGCTTGGGAAATGGTGCTTGGATTCGTTGTTGCGTGGCTGGCGCTGATCGCCGTCCAGGTCGTGCCGTCAAGCGTATATTCGATGGCAACGTTTCCGATGGCGCCATTGACAGAAAAGACGACATTCGAGGCGCTTCCGGCAACTAAAACCGTATCGGTTGCCGGAGCGGTTATATTGATTTGAGGCGAAAGCGTAAAGGTCCCGTCGCTGAAATCGCCCGGATCATTGGGTATAGTGGTGGGCGTAATCCGTACGCGGCACTGGGAAACCGGGAAAGCGCCGGTGAGTATGGAATTGGATATGGTCCAGGAATACGAACCGCCATTATAAGGGACCGTCAAGCCGGTGGTGATACGGTTCCACGTCAGTCCGTTGTCCTGGGACAGTTCGATTCTGACGGTCATACCGGTTGTAGTTCCGGTAGACGTCCAGGTAATGGCATGGATTGACCCGACGTACCAATTTTCGCCGCCCTTAGGTGAGGTAAGCGTTAATACGCTCGGCGCGGATTGTGCCATGAGGGACGCAAGTGTCGTAATGGTCTGGTTCGTATATTTATTGGTCGAGCCGGTCGCGAAGGTAACGGTGGCCGTAACTTCCTTTGTTGCCGTACTGTCCCAGACCTTAAAATAAAGCAGGTCGTTGGGGTGCATGGCATCGGAATTGGAAAAACTAACATCGCCAAAAACAGTTATTTGAACGCTCGTGCCGGTTGCGGGCCACCGCGCTGATCCTGCACACACGCCTGCCGGGGAGAAAACGGCGACTTCATCGCCGGCTATGATCGGACTTCCATTGACCGTAGGCGCCGGGGCCAAGTCAAGCGGTACGACGACGGTCATGGTGTCGGTAGCTACGACTTTTACCGGTACAAAATGCGGCGCCGCCATCAGCGATGAAGCCAAACACAAGCATGCCAACAGCGCCAAACCTGTTCTCTTAAATATCGTTTTGTTCATACTGTCTCCTTTTTTGAAAAAACCCGGTTGTTGATTGCATGGAACGAAATTATAAAGCGGATGATAACTGCCATACCTTTTATCCCAAGCTCCTCACCTCCTTCCCCATCGAAATGATGGTCATAATATAGTAATGGACAACCCTGGGGAGTTTGATCAAAATAAAAAAGTGTTTCCTCGCAGCGAACACCGAAAGTCAAGCAGGTAAGACCTGCAATGATCGGTAAGGGAGGTGTTTCAAAAGAGTGAAAATGTGCGGCCTAATGAAAGCAAGAGGAGGCCGATGCGCACCATTCGGTCCACATCGACCGGAACGCCTTTTCGAGCGCGGCGGAAAAATCCTTCCCGTTACACAAATTGGATTTCAGCATCCGGTTCCTGAGGCCGCTTCGCAGATTGTTCAAGCTTTCAATGTCGTGTGCGGCTTTTCGCGCCAGCGTGCAATATTCTTCGCGCGAATGCGCGATCCAATCGTCCATGCCCGTAGCGGTCAATACGCTTGCCACCATACGGCCCGCGTGGCGATCGCCGCACAGCGTAATAACGGGCACGCCCATCCAGAGCGCTTCACATGCGGTCGTGTGCCCGCTCCACGGGAAGGTATCGAGGGCGACGTCGATTTCATGGAACCATGCCGGATAGCCTTCCCTGGGAGCGTTGTGGCGCATGTCGATCCGGTCTCCGGCAATGCCGTTTTTTTCAAATCGCGCTAAAAGCCTTGCAACGACGCTTCCTTGGAGCGAGTTCCGGGCAATGAACAAACGCGATCCAGGGATCGCGCTCAACACTTGACACCAGAGATCAATTACCCCGTCATTCAACCGGGAAAGTGTATGGAGCGAACCGAACGTGACATGACCCCTGGCTTTGGCGGGTAAATCATTTACTTGCGGGGAGCCGCGGTCGGGCTCATAGCAGCAAAAGCATTTGTCAAGCCTGAAAAGTTTTTCCGTAAAAAACGGTTCCTGGCCGGCCGGATTAACGAGGGAATCGGTAATATAATAATCCATGGCCGCTAGTCCGGTTGTGTTGGGGTATCCCAGATAAGACGCCTGGACCGGCGCGGGCTTCCCGGCGAACAAGGGAAGCCTGTTTTTGCCGGTATGTCCCGAAAGATCAACTAAAATATCGATACCATCTTCTTTAATCATGGCATATGCCTGCTCGTCTGAGAGATTATGAATATCACGCCAGTTGTTCGACAGGGCCTTTAACCGGGTTGTCATGGAATCGTATCGGGTGCCGTTGGAATAACAATAATTTTCGAACAGGTCTTTATTATACCGCCCTAATATAGGCAGAATAAACCTTGATAGTGCGTGGTCGCAAAAATCGGCGGAAACATACCCTATGCGGATTTTTCTTTGCGGATCAGGATTATTTGTAAAGCGTGCCGGTTGAGAAGATCGAACATTAAAAAGATGTCCGTATTCCCTGTGCTCATTGCAGAGCTGACCGGGAGAATACTCAGGCATGTAATTTATACAAAGCAATAAGTTGCTATGGATACGTGCGCATGGCAGTCTCCCCTGTTTGATCGCTGTTCTGAAACCCTTCTCAGCTTCCGTCAATTCGCCGATTGCAAACTTCGACAGGCTTAAATCCGCCATGGCTTGAGGGTCATCCGGCCTGATGCGAAGGGCGTTTTTAAAACTGGCAATAGCCTGATCAAAATAATTTGCTTCTATCAAACAGATCCCGAGATGATAATGGGCTTCAAAGAAATCCGGATTGATCTTTAACGCCTTTTTATATGAATCAATCGCGGCAGTATGCTCTCCCAAGGCGTTTTGGGCATTTCCGAGATAGCAATACGCTTCGGCAAAATCATTTTTAAGTCCTATAGCCTCCAGAAAACAGCCTATGGCCTCTTTATATTTTTCCCGGCTTAAATGAATAAATCCAAAATCACAATGGGCTTTAGGAAGGTCGGGTTTTATGCGTACTATTATTTCAAGGCTCTTTTGGGCAATGTCAAGGTCCCCGGTTTTAATGCAGATGGAAGCTATTGCCGAATGTGCGGTGATATTTTCCCAGTCTATCGACAGCACTTTCCAATACACCGCAAGCGCTTCTTTAAACTTTTGATTTTCTTGCAATACATCCGCGTATTCAAGGTGATACTGCACATTTGAAGGATTTGCATCGCAAACTTTTTTAAACAGGTCGATTGCTTGATCATAATCATGCCGCTGCCAGGCGACAATTCCGAGAAAATGCATAATCTCCGGTTCGTCAGGATGCGCTGATAAAATTTGCTTGTATATTTTTTCGGCGTTTTCAAGATCGCCGGATTTGTGGGAGGCCATTGCGAAGGAAAGAAGATCTGATGGTAACACGTTTATAAAATCTCCTATTTATTTAAAATCTAATTTACGGTTGGTTTTGTTATATATTTTTTATATTAGCGCATACCCAACATTATTCAGCGGGCCATCCGCATTGAAAGGAAGGTTTCCATGCGTTTTTCAAAATTAGATAAATATCACGATCAGGGCTTGCTTGTTCTTCGAATCGGCTTGGGAATAATGTTTATCTATCACGGAGCGCCTAAACTTTTTGGCGGGCCGCATCATTGGCTCCAATTGGGCATGGCAATGGGCGCTTTGGGAATACATTTTCTCCCCGTATTTTGGGGGTTCATGGCCGCACTGGCCGAATTCGCGGGAGGGATACTATTAATTGCCGGGCTGCTCTTTCGGCCCGCTTGTTTATTCTTGCTGATCGATATGATTGTAGCGGCAGCCATGCACTTGAGCAAGCACCAGGGGTTGGGCGCGGCCTCCCATGCGATAGAGGACGGAATAGTGTTTTTAAGCCTGCTGCTCATTGGCCCTGGTAAATTGAGCATGGACCATTGGGTGCGGCGGCTCCGGGGTCATTAGCAATCTGAAGCGTGATAAATCGCCGAAGTATCGTGCGATTTCTTTATAGTGGTTTTGAGAAACTGATTTTGGCCGTATTTTAAAAAAGCATTGTGCAAAATTCTGCACGAATTTTTCTCCCGAAATTTTCTTCTTAATTATGTCCTGATTGGATCGAATAAGCGACTGCTTGGGTAGTAAACCGATTTTAACTGCATCTCGGATCTGTTTTAATTCTTTGCCGCAAAGCCTTTCCCATTCCCTAACCATCGATTGGGATTCCAATAATCTCTGGGCAACGTTAAACTGCGTTGTCTCATCCAGACAAGCAAAATCAATAGTATTATTTTTAATGAAAGCCGCCTTAAATTCAGGTCGAAATTTTGCAAAGGAAGAATATCGCTTTACGTTCCTGACATGATAATATTGGCGCATACGATCAAAATATTTCCTGACGCAATCATCTATCGGTATCCATGAAACGGGTATCGGCATTCTCGTATAAAGACCTGGAAATTTCATCCCAGGTAGGGGAGAAAAGTCCATGGGCCTTCGACCGATTATGTATTTATTATTGGTCCAGGGTTCATAAAAAGCATAGCCGAAACCCTCCGCTATCGAAGTTGAAATGCATGCATCGGCAACATCAAACAATATTGAAGGAAAACTATTTTTAGATTTTTTTGGTGCAAACCGCTCCGAACAATCAAAAACGACCGGCGCTTTATATTTCACGCACAACTTTTTGATTTTTGAATATAATGCCCGATGCGCCGCTGACGGGCCACATTTTCCCACAAGCAGGTTTGCTTTACATATAATATTGGAAACCAGTAGCGCTTCGATGATGTTTTTTCTCGAAATGACCCGGGCCGGATAAAAAAGCGTTGGTAGAGCCGGGTCGAAGGGTGTATGTTCGCGTTTTGAATAGCTTATAAGCTTTTTAAAGGCAATTCGCTTCTCCAGAACAATTCCTTTACGTTTTACTTTTTCCGTTTCAACGGGATTTGCGAGCAAATCCACATTAAACCCGGCTTTTTTAAGAAACGTGTAATTTCGCTTGCTAGGCACCACAAAGCGCAGATTGCTTGTTTTCGGGTAGAGATCATCCCAGATGTCAATTCCTAAATCCTGCAAACTATTAATATATTTCAGGCAATCAGACCTTCCCTCTTCGGCAAAATCATGGATAATCGAAAAAAAGCGTACGTCATCCGTACCGTTCTCACACAAACGGGAGCAGAATGCGAAAGCCGATGAAAGCGCACAATTCTTGCCGATAGTGAGATTGTGCCCGATAACGCAAAGCGGTTTCAAGACCCCGTCGCTATGGATAATCGCCATAAGCTTACGTACTAAAACTTCCCGTGTTTTAAAAAAAACGTCTTTTGTTGGAAATGAGCGATAACTGCATTCCGGTATATTTCGCATGCTGCCTGCCGGAAATGAATACCCGTTTTTGAGATCATTTTTACATATGATCAAATTCGAGAATGAAGATTGTATCGAAGCTTTCGAATATATATGGGCATGGGCCTCGGCATAATAGCCGATTACCTTATTTACCCCGCCGGGCCTGTTGTGGTAGTGCACCTGTACAAATGACCGGGCCTGGAACGTTTTCATGACAAGGCCTTGAAACGCGGATGGAAACTGCGGTGCACTTCTTTTAAATACTCTCTGTCAACATGTGTATAGATCTCGGTGGTCACGATGTTCGCGTGTCCCAGCATTTCCTGGACCGCGCGAAGGTCGGCCCCGCCTTCCAGAAGGTGGGTAGCAAAGGAATGCCTGAACGTATGGGGGGAGATTTTCCTTTTGATCCCCGCTTTTTCAGCATATTTTTTAATGATTTTCCAGATGCCCATGCGCGACATTCCGGTCCCCCTGACATTTAAAAAAATAGTACTGTCGGAAAAAGGTTTCGACAAAAAAGGCCGTTCCGATTCATAATATTTTTTTATCCACTCAAGCGCAACGGCGCCGATGGGGACCAGCCGCTCTTTCGAACCTTTACCCGTGATCCTGATAAGTCCTTCCTCGAAAAGGACCTGCTCAAAGGCGAACTTCGACAATTCCGAAACGCGCATTCCCGTGGCATAGAGCGTTTCAAGCATGGCCCTGTCCCTTATACCGCACCGTTTTTTCACATCGACCGCATCAACCATGGCGAGTATCTCATCAACCGACAAGACGGCGGGAAGATAGCGCGTCGCCTTGGGGCTCTCTAAAAACTCAGTAGGGTCATTTTTAATTATGTTCTCGGCGCTCAGGAATGAAAAATAACCCCGGAGGGTCGACAGGGTGCGTTGTATTGACGTAGCGGCAAAGCCTATGTCGTAAAGGACCCGGACAAACGCCGAAAGCGTGTCCGGCGTTACAGCGTCCGGGGCGTCAATATTATTTTGATGCAGGTATGCGCACAGTCTTTGGAGATCAAACCCGTATGAATCAAGGGTGTTTTGGCTCAATGCCCGTTCAAGCTTGCAATAGGTGAGAAAGTCGCTTAGATAAGGTAACTCTTTCATCACTCATGTAAAAAAGGGTTAAGCCTTTTTTCCCTGCCGATGGTGGTCCTTCCGCCATGACCTGGATACACCACGGTCGCGTCGGGCAGGGTGAAGAGTTTTTCCCTGATGTTCTTAAGGAGCGATTCCTGGTCGCTTCCGGGAAAATCGGTCCTGCCGATTGACCCGGCAAAAAGCGAATCCCCCGACAGGCAATTGTCCTCAAAAACAAGCGCGCACCCTCCGGGGGTGTGTCCGGGCACATGAAACACAATGCAATCGAAACTGCCGATGCGCATGTTACCTTCCGTCAAATCGTACGTGGCGCCGCTAAACGCATAATTGCTGCCGATAAGATACGCCCCGTTATATTCCGCATTGGTCACAAGTTCTTTATCATCACGGTGCATCCAAACGGACATTTGAGGGTAGGCGTTGTGCAGTTCGGCAATACCCAGGATATGGTCGAAATGGCCGTGGGTAAGCACGATGGATTCGAGGGCCAGCCCTTGTTCCTGGATAAAAGCCAGGACCTGGTTGCATCCCTGCGAGGGGTCAACGACGAGGCAGGCCTTTTTCTCGTTTATTACAACATACGTATTTGTTTCAATCGGCCCGGTCACGAATTTTTTTATTTCGATGGTCATACGAAAACCTTCCCGCATTACCCCACAAGATGGATAAGGTACTGTAGTCTGCCTTTATTATATAGTAAAGGAGACACCGTACCTAAAATGATTGTCTGAATTTGTCCCATATCGATTTGGATTTCCTGTTCGGCCTCCAGATGAATTTGCAGCCGCAACACCGGATCCGTCTTCGGCCCTTAAGCGTCCGCATCGGACTAAAAAAAAATGGATCGTAATATTCGACATTCGTACTACCGCATTTTGGACACGCCGCCTCGGGCGGGTTCCAGAACGAGTTCCACAAGTCAATAAAGTTCGATCGGTTACGCTGGTATTGATACTTATACGGCATTATATCACCGGAGTTGGAACAAAAAGCTGGATATAGGTCCGTTCGGCAAAAAGGTCCGTCATACCAGCAATGTAATCCGTGGCAATCAGCCAGGGCGGGGTATCTTCATTATAATTCGTGTTTTTAATAAAATGGAAAAACACTTCCATGCAGGGCGCCTCTTTAATGATCGCATGCATGATCGATGGATTTTTTCCCCGGTCCGATTTTTCCAGCAGCTCAAGAAGTTCCTGGTACAGCAGCCGAATAACATGGTCGGATTTTTTTGATTTTGCCTCCACCTCGGGATGATTATAAATACGCCCATAGTTGAAGTCCTTGAGGGTCTTCATGAGGCCAAGCACCTCCTTGCTCATGATGATTGCGTCCTTATCGATGCTGTTGGCAATGATATCATTGACGAAGCAACCAATGATCTTCCCGTTTTCCGCCCCCAATTCCTTGACAATATCAGCCGGAAGGTCCGTTTTTTTTATCAGACCGGCCTTGATGCCGTCTTCCATATCACGCCCCAGATAGGCGATCCGGTCGACCATCCTGACAAGGCACCCTTCCAGGGTCGCGGGCACGCAATCGCGCTCGCTGATTTTTTCCAACTGTAAAAGGTCCCGGCCTCGGTCGGGTTCCAGCACCCTGTCGAAACTTTCCCCACAATGCGTGATGATGCCGTCACGCACTTCGTAGGTCAAATTCAGCCCTTCGCCGTAATTAGTGAGTTTGTCAACAACACGCAACCCATGCACCTCATGCTTGAACCCGTCTTTGACGCCTTCGCTTTTCAGGAGCGCGTCGAGGGTGTTTTCGCCCGCATGACCGAATGGCGGGTGGCCCAGATCATGGGCCTTGGCAATGGCGTTGATGAGGTCGATGTTGAGGTTCATGCACCTGCCGATGACATAAGCAATGCTCGAAACATGGAGCACATGCTCCATCCGGGTGCAGATGTGGTCATTGTTCGGCGACAGGAACACCTGGGTCTTGTGTTTAAGCCTTCGGAAAGGAGGGCTGTGCAGAATCCTGGTTTCGTCCCGCGAGAATTCAAGCCTGAACGGATCACGCTTGATCGGGAATTTACGGCCCAACGACAGCGTGCTCTTTTTTGCAAAGGGAGAAAGCTTTTCTTCGTTTGACCGGAGAAATTCTATGATATCAAATTCTGTTTTCACGGTTGGTTCCTCATCTGGCCACTGAGCGAAGCCGAAGTGACCGGAAATGAGCACATAAAGTCAAACGTTCCCTTCGACTTCGCTCTGGGAACTTGAGCGATTATTAAAATAATTTCCCCCCTTACAAAAATATCCGAATTCCCGCTTCCATCAAGCGGTCTCGATTTTCGCGGGGAATCGATTGATCGAGAAAAACCCAATCATAATATACCGACAAACCATAGGCGCCATGGATTACCATCGCTTCAGCCTGCACTTCCTCGGTCCACAGCCATCTTCCGGCCCTGTCAATACGCACTTTGTTGCGCCAGGACGCCACCGCGGCATACCCCCTGTAAACATACGGGGCCCAGCGACAATCCGTCGCTATTTCATAAATGTATGCATTTCCCCATGATAAAGCGTTGGTGTCGAGTATCCCGAACAACTCATGCACAAAATAACCGTAATCAAGCCGCCACGTTAATCGCTGTCGCCAGGTAAGGGAAGGGTTTTGCCGTAAATATTCTTTAAATTCTCCGTCACGCAGGTTTGTTGAACCAAAGCTTGCAAAGATTTTGTTCCAATAGAGGGTGTTCCATTCGTCACGGTCAATTTGATGAAAACAATGGTGGTCGAGCCCACACTGCAGGGTATAGCCGGGTAATCGATATTCAAGCTTTGGTCCAAAACCTTCGTCAATGTCCCGGGGGTCCATTAAAATCGCTCCGGATTGCCTGCCCATCCCCACGTTTACAATAACTTCCCCCAAGCAAAAAAAACGGTTATTTAATGAAAAAAAAGCCGCCTCGAGATAGGTCTTGTTTTCAAGAAAATAACGCTGAGAATAATCTTTATGAAGATAATTGAAATATTCAAGCAAGTCTTCGCTGAAATGGTGTTCCGGAGCGAACGCCAGGGATTTCGTTGAGGAATCAACGCAGGCGCCTTCACATGCATTGCCATTATACAAAATAGTTGCTAATAAAATCAGCACGGAAAGGTATGGTTTGTGTGAATACTTGTATTTCATGAATTCCAGACTTTTTTAGAATAGAAATAAATTATATCATTTGTAACGTTTTTTGGGGGATATAATGTATAATTATGGTAGTATCCTTCTTTTTTGCAATATTATGCTAATGAAATACGAAGTATCTGATAATATAGGTGAAAAGCATATGATCAAAAAGGTCCTTATAATTTTATTTGCCGCTTTAATGCAATTTTCTTTTGCGAATAATTCTTGCTTTGTTTCTTCAAGTACCTCTCAAAATAAATGCCCTGTAAATTGCTGCTGCAAGGGGCATATTTGCAAATGCGGACATGCCGCTCAATCAAAGGGAAAATCCCCTGAAGCAAGAGGCAAAATGTGTTCGTGCTCCGCGGTTCCCTATCAGGATAAATCGGCAAATCTGAATTCGTTTTCAAATACGGACGTGCAAAAACAACTCAAAAGCAATCCGATTCTCATTAGCCTTGAGGGCCAAAATGATTTCCTTTCAGGCTATTTGTTCCATAATCTTTCTCCCTGTTGTTCTTCTTCTCATTCCATTCCCCTGCGAATTTAGATCCCTACATTAAGCCATTTGGCTTACTTTTTGCTGCATCAATATCTATATTTAATTTTAGCATTTTGTTAATTTATTCAATTTTTATTCAAACTTTTTTATTTGAGAAAGGCGGATTTTATGAATTTTCTTAAAATTGTTCCACTTATCACGGCATTAAGCCTTTGTGGAAATTCTTTTTGTCAGTCCAATCAATCCCAGAAATCCATGAAAATGGACACTATGAATGGCGGACAAGCAACACATACGCCGGATACCATAAAAATGGGAAAGACGGCCCTCGTACCCCAAACAACATGCCCGGTGCTTGGCGGCGAAATCGATAAAAACTTATTCGTGGATTACAAGGGAAAACGGATTTACGTTTGCTGCGCGGGGTGCATAAATGATGTCAAGAAGGATCCTGAAAAATATATCAAAAAACTCGAAAGCATGGGACAAAGTGTTGAAATTATCGGAAACCCGGCTGAAAAACCAAACGAAAAAATGAAAATGTGATCTTTTTTTGCGCGTTTTGTAAAAACTGGAAGGATGGCTCTTGTATGTTTCAGCGATTGCTCATAGTTTTGTTCTCTTTGAGCTTTTTAAACCTCGCATACACTCAAGAAAAGGGATATTCGCCACACGCGGACAATCAGGCTTTTTATGCAAAACTTCAAACGCTGATCGATGCTGTCCAGAGCAACCCCACGCTCAAATCCGCGGACGCAAAAGTGCAGGCGTCCGCGGCTTCAGCAAAGGCCCAAAAAAATCTCGACCCACCGACAGTGGCCGTTGAGTTTTATCAGGCGCCGGTTGCATCTTTCCCGGACCCCTTTAAAAACCAAATGGAATACGATTATTCCATCCAGCAAATGATACCGTTTCCAGGCAAGCTCGGTGCGATGGCCAAAGCGGAAAACAAGCGAACCGACATGCTTAAAGCCGACCGGAAAACCGAGGAACAGGACCTTGTTCGCAATGTAAAGTCCCTCTATTTTGATTTGTATCTTAAAAACCGGCAAATTGAAATAAATAGCGAAACCCGGACGCTTGTTCGCGGATTTGTCGATATCGCTCGAAAACAGTATGAAGTCGGCATGGGAAAACAATCGGACATTTTGCGGGCGCAAACCGAACTGTCAACACTCGGCAATGACAGTATCGTGTTGGTTCAAGAGCGAAAATCCATGGAAGGAATGCTCAATGCGTTCTGCAACAGGCCGGTGACCATCGAGATCGGATATATTCCTGAAATCGATCCGAATTTACCGACCCTTGAATTGGACAAGTTAATGGCCCTGGCCAAGAAGAACCGGCCGGAAATCAAGTCCATGGAAACCGGTATTGAAATGCAGCAGGCCGAACGCACAGCAGCAAAAAAGGAATACTTGCCTGATTTCATGATACGAGGGATGTATAAACAAATGATGCAGTCCAATGACGATTGGAGCCTAATGATCGGGGCCACGGTTCCAATTGCGCCATGGTCGCATGGCAAGATTTCCTCGGGAACCGCGCGCGCAGACGCCAATATCAGGATGGCGCAAAGTGAACGGGAAAATATGATTAATATGATTTCCTCGGAAGTAAACGATGCTTTGCTTAAGGTTGAAAGCGCCAAGGCAAGGCTTATGCTCAGCCGTGAGTCCGTCATACCGCAAGCGGAACAAACGCTCGAAAGCGCGCTGTCAGCTTACAGAACGGGAAAACAGGAGTTTCTGATGCTCATCGACATTCAAAGGATGCTTGTCATGGCAAAGCTCGACTACCACATGGCGGTCATGACGCTTTTAGATAGTCAAAGCCGTCTTGAACGCGCCATCGGGCTCAGCATTGACGAAATAAATAAAAGTTCGGAAAGGGGAAATTAAGCATGAGGAAATTTTCGTTAACACCGATACTCATCGTGTCCACCGTCCTTTTTGCCGCGGGCGGGGCGTTTTTTTGGGCAGGTTGCTCAAAAAAGGCCGATACCCATGTCCAGTCGGGGCAAGAGACCGTGTATCATTGTCCCATGCATCCTAATTACCTCTCACATCAGCCGGGTAATTGCCCTATTTGCGGTATGAAGCTGGTTCCGGTGAATAGCTCCGCGCCTCAAACGGAAAAGGGAAAAGGCAAAATTCTCTATTATCGCGACGCTATGAACCCCTCGCATACCTCCGATAAGCCGGGCAAAGCGCCCGACGGCATGGACCTCGTAGCTGTTTACGAAGGAGAAGGTGGGGGAAACGGAGTCAAAATCGACCCGGCCATGATTCAAAGTATCGGCGTTCAGACCGAAAAAGCGGCCATGCGCGCGCTTACCAGGGATGTTCGAACCACCGCGACGATCATGCCCGATGAGCGGCGGGTTTCGATAATAACCACCAAGGTCATGGGATACGTCGAAAAGCTGTTTGTCAATTACACCGGGCAGCGGGTAAAGCCTGGTCAGCCGCTCTATAGCGTGTATAGCCCGGATCTTGTGAGCGCTCAGGCCGAATATCTCCAGGTATTCAAAAATATTGATTCAAAAGACTCCGGACAATTGCTTCGAAGCGCCCGTAAACGTCTTATGAATTGGGACATTACCGAGGCGCAGATAACTGAGCTTGAAAAACGCGGGTCCCCTGAGAGGGCCTTAACGATTGTTTCTCCGGCCGAGGGGCTTGTGGCTGAAAAAATGGTGGTGGAAGGGCAGACCATTGAACCGGGAATGCAGCTCTATAAAGTGATCGATTATTCACGTGTGTGGGTCGAGGCCGCGATTTACCAACAGGATGCGCCCCTTGTAAATATTGGACAAAAAGGGACCATCGATCTCGACTATTACCCGGGCGAGCATTTTACGGGAAGCATCACCTATATCGCGCCGGAATTAAACATGGAGTCCCGAACGCTCAAAGTTCGCCTGGAAACCCCAAACACTCCGACTTTTAAAATCAAGCCAGGCATGAACGCAATCGTAACGATTCATTCGACCGTAAACAAAAAGGCAATAACGGTCCCCAATCAGGCGATAATACATTCGGGCACACGGACCCTGGTGGTGATTGCAAAGGGCGGAGGGTATTTTGAGCCGCTCGAAATAAAAATTGGTCAGACGGCGCAAGGTTATACGGAGGTAATATCCGGAGTTCGTGAGGGAGAGGAGATAGTCGTCTCATCTCAGTTTCTCATTGACTCGGAAAGCAATTTGAAAGCGGCAATCATGAAAATGTCGGGAAAGAAGGACGGTGAAAGTAATGCTCCCCAAAATCATTGAGTGGTCGATTAAAAATAAAATCATGGTCATTTTCGCGACCGTTCTTGCCATCGGACTTGGCATTCATGCGCTCATGACTACGCCTGTTGATGCAATACCCGATCTGTCCGACGTCCAGGTTATAGTTTACACCGAGGCAAAAGGACAATCGCCGCGAATCGTGGAAGACCAGGTGACCTATCCGCTGACCACGTCGCTTGTCGCCGTACCGGGCGCTAAAGTAGTCCGGGGATATTCATTCTTCGGGTATTCGCTCGTATATATCATTTTCAAAGACGGCACGGATATTTACTGGGCGCGAAGCCGGGTGCTTGAACTATTGAATTACGCGCAGAAGAAACTGCCTCCGGGCGTAATTCCAACGCTCGGGCCGGATGCAACAGGCGTTGGCTGGGTGTACGAGTATGCGCTTACTTCGCCTAAAAGATCGCTTGCTGAATTGCGTTCGCTTCAGGATTGGTATCTTAAGTATCAATTGACCGGCGTTGAAGGAGTCAGTGAAGTCGCGAGCATCGGCGGCTATGTAAAGCAGTATCAAGTTACCGTTGACCCCGTCAAGCTGCAATCTTATGGAATTCCCTTGAGCATGGTCGAAATGGCCATCAAAAGCAGCAATAGCGATGTCGGCGGAGAAGTCATCGAAATGGCCGAGGCTGAATTCATGATTCGGGGCCTTGGTTATATAAAATCAATCGATGACATTAAAAACATCCCGCTCAAGACGGGAATGGGTAATGCCCCGCCGGTATTTCTCGGTGACGTCGCGACGATCGGCCTTGGGCCCGAGATGCGTCGCGGCGTCGCAGAGCTGGACGGAACGGGCGAGGTGGCTGGGGGCGTCGTGGTCATCCGGTTCGGTGAAAATGCGCTTAAGGTAATCGACGCGGTGAAAAAGAAGCTTGAAATAGCCAAGCAGGGACTGCCGTCCGACGTCAAGATCGTTCCGGTCTACGACCGATCAAACCTCATCATGCGGGCAATCGACAACCTGCGTGATAAGCTTGTTGAAGAAATAATTATCGTTGCGCTCATTTGCATAATTTTTCTTCTGCACGCCCGAAGCGCGCTGGTCGCGGTTTTCACGCTCCCAACGGCAATACTCATTTCCTTCACCATTATGAAGTTCCAGGGCATCAACGCGAATATCATGTCGCTTTCCGGCATCGCCATTGCCATCGGTGCAATGGTTGACGCTGCGATAATCATGATTGAAAACCTTCATAAACATTTGGAGCACAACAATGGCCTTGCCCCGCCCGATAGAAAAAGCCATTGGGATGTTGTAAAGGAAGCATCATGCGAAGTGGGACCGTCGCTTTTTTGGTCATTGCTTGTCATTACCGTTTCGTTTTTGCCGGTGTTTTCCCTCGAAGAGCAGGAAGGGCGCTTGTTCCGGCCGCTTGCGTTTACAAAAACGTACTCAATGGCCGCTGCCGCGATTCTGGCGGTCACCATTGTTCCTATACTTATGGGATTTTTCATTCGGGGTAAGATATTGCCGGAAAATAAAAATCCGATCAACAGGTTCCTTATTGCTCTTTATCACCCCATAGCAAAGTTTGTCCTGAAAAGGCCTAAAACCATAATCGCAACGGTCATCGCGTTGATCGCTCTTACCTTATTTCCGCTTTTGCATATTGGATCGGAATTCATGCCGTCTTTATGGGAAGGTGACTTGCTCTACATGCCCACGACCTTGCCCGGAGTGTCGATAACCAAAGCCAAGGAAATACTGCAACAGACTGACAAAATAATAAAAACGTTTCCGGAGGTGAAAAGCGTTTTCGGCAAGGCGGGTCGTGCGGAAACCGCGACCGACCCCGCGGGCCTGGATATGTTGGAAACGACCATACTGCTCAAGCCGCCTAAAGAGTGGCGTAAAGGCATGACGCCTCAAAAACTCATTGACGAACTCGACGCTGCGATAAAATTCCCCGGATTGACCAACGCTTGGACCATGCCGATCAAAACACGAATCGATATGCTCTCCACAGGAATAAAAACGCCCGTGGGCATTAAAATCTCCGGCGCGAACCTCGACACGCTTGAACGTATCGGCAAAGACCTTGAAGAGGTCATGCGCGGCGTTCCAGGGACGACATCGGCATTCGCGGAGCGGGCGGTCGGAGGCAATTACCTGGATATCGCCATTGACCGCAGGGAAGCGGCAAGGTTCGGATTGCAAGTAGGCGACGTTCAGAACGTGATTCAGACCGCCCTTGGCGGAATGAGTGTCACTACGACCGTGGAAGGGCTTGAGCGATATACGGTCAACCTTCGCTATAGCCGTGAACTAAGGGACAATATCGAATCGATCAAACATGTGCTTGTGGCGGCTTCCGATGGTAGGCAGGTCCCGCTTGGCCAAGTTGCTTCGATCACGCCCACTAAAGGTCCCATGGTCGTACGCAGCGAAAACACGCGCCCTAACGCATGGGTATTCGTTGACATTCGGGGAATCGATATAGGGACTTACATCAAAAATGCGCAAAGGGCGGTTACGCAAAACGTTAAACTACCGATCGGCTATACCGTGGTATGGAGCGGCGAGTTCGAGTACATGGAAAGAATGCAAAAAAGAATGATGGTCGTCATACCGCTCACGCTTTTCATAATTCTTTTTATAATATTCCTTAACACAAAATCTCTTGTCAAGACAGCAATCGTATTTCTCGCGGTGCCGTTTTCTCTGGTCGGGGCCATATGGTTCATTTACATACTCGGATATAACATGAGCCTTGCGGTGTGGGTTGGCATGATCGCGCTTGCCGGGCTTGACGCGGAAACCGGCGTCATCATGCTTTTATACCTTGAAAAAGCATTTGAAAACGCCAAAAAACAAGGGGGCATGAAAACGCTTGTTGATTTACGCGGCGCCATCGATCAGGGCGCGGTCCAGCGCGTGCGTCCGAAGATAATGACCGCCTCGGTGATCATAGCGGGCTTGCTGCCCATCATGTGGAGCGCCGGAACAGGATCGGACGTCATGAAACGCATTGCCGCGCCAATGGTAGGTGGTGTTATAACCTCGGTTATCATGGAGCTATTGGCCTATCCGGCGATTTATTATTTATGGAAAAAAAGAACGATTCTCAATACCAGATAACCAAAACATATTTTCCTTGGTGCATAGAGCGCGCCTTTAAAAAAGGAATGACCAATGAATGACAGTACATTCCCCAGACTGTTGAAGCCGATACCAACGGCAGTTCTCACGGCATTGGCCGCGCTTCTTTTCGTTTTTATTGCACACCGGCTTTTTGCCCAAAATGACTCATCGGGTTTTGACAAGGCCATCTCTTCAAGAAGCGTTCTTATTGTAAAAGAAAATTCCTACCTGGAAACCGCGGTAGGAAAGATTTTAATTGACACCTTGACACAAAAAGGTTTCCACGTCAAAACTATCAGTCAAAGTTCCCTACCAAACGAAAACTCGGGGGCATACCGGATCATTATAATATTAAACGCGATAAAACCCTCCGGACTTACCGCTCCTGTAAAGCAATTCATGAATGCGACAAACAAAGCTCAATCGAACGTATTAATCAGCACTGTGTATGGCGAACCATGGTTCAAAAACCAACAAAGCGAGGATGCGGTTGCGACGGCCACAAAAACCCTGAATCCTGAAATGCTCGCGGCAAAACTACTGGCCTATGTCAATTCCATTATCGAAAGGGACACGGGGCCCCGTGCGCCGGATTCCGTCAAATAGACGTTTTTAAAATAGGACCGAGGCAATAGGATGGGAAAGCGAATTGAAACTTCGTCTAAATTCGCTCAACAACAAAACGGCGTCGCCTCGATCGTCAATCACCTGAATCAGGGCGTCTTCCGCTAATGTGCGTTTCGTATATTCCATCATCTTCCGGAATGCCGAAAATGTATCGCTTCCCCGAAATAAAACAACCGGTCCAGAAAAATTGTTCGGGGCAAGTATCGTTGAGCCGTGCCGGCGTAACTCAAGTAACCTGAGCCCTTCCCGATCATCACGCGCAACGACGATGGTTTCTCCGTTTTCCAGCCGGAAATGCCGCCCGACTTTAAGCAATGGGATGTCGGCGCATGAGGGTTTTTCAATGTTGTCCAGGTAGTTTTTCAGGCGCCGGGCGAAATGCGCGTCGGTCAATAAACAGCCCCCAGCCGGGCACCTGAAGTCATTAATGCCTTTTTGTGAAGCAAGAGCAATCTGGGGTTTCCGTGAACGGCCGCTGATGGCCAGGAGCGACTCGCGGTCCACCCAGCCTTCCTTTTCGGATACCGTTTCGGCAAACAGCCTTGCCGAGAGCGGCCTGAGAATAAGCCCGGCAACTCCGGATTCCTTGTCGATAATGTCGATTGCCCGCCGGTGCTGGGACATCGGCCGCTGGCCCAATACCTCGCCGGTAAACAGGAAGGAGCCGCCGATCTCCCGCATGTATTCGACGGCCTTGCGGATTTTCATTGTCCTGCAATCGATGCATGGATTCATGCCTTTGCCGCGGCCATGTTTCGGAGATTTCACCATTTCAAGATATTCATCGCCGAGGACAATCCGTTTTAAAGGAATATCGCCTAATTGCCTTACGGCAGTCAGGACCGAGGCGCAACCGGCGGTTTTAGGCGTGCATGTACAGAAGGGCGAGACAAAGTTGATTGCATGGACGTCAATGCCCTGGTCGATTAAAACTTTAGCGGCGAGCGTGCTGTCCAGGCCGCCGGAAAGCAATCCGACTGCTTTAATCCGAGTCATGAAAAAACCATTCGTGGCTAATTTTAATTTCGCCTGTTAATGACCCACGGTAGAAAGGAGTGCTATTGACGAGGATAACTGCATCAGATATTTTAAAATAAAGTAAGTTTATCAGCATAGTCAACTACTATTTCAAACTTAACAATAACACATCATGCTTAAAATAACACTATGAAAAAGAAAACGGAAATACTTCACCTTGCGGCGGCCCGCGACGAACAAACCGGAGCGTTAAGCATTCCTGTTTTTCATGCGTCAACCTATCACCAGGCGGACGTCGAGGCGCGTCAGAAATGGACGTACGGACGGTCGGCAAACCCGACACGAGAAGCCCTGGAAGGCCTTCTGGCATCGCTTGAAGGCGCGGTCGATGGATTCGCATTTTCCTCCGGGATGGCGGCGCTTACTACCGCATTAACGTCATTCGTAAAAAGCGGAGACCATATTGTCGCAACGAAAAACATCTACGGCGGAACATTCCGCCTTCTGACCACCTACCTGGACCGGTTCGGCGTGACCCATACCTTTGTCGATACCACCAATCCGCGCGACGTCGAACAAGCCATTGGCGATAAAACAAAAATTTTACTCCTGGAATCGCCATCCAATCCGCTCTTGATAATCACCGATCTCGTGGCCATGTCATCTATCGCCCAAAAACACGGGATTGTTTCGATCATTGACAATACCTTCATGACGCCGTATCTTCAACGTCCGCTCGATTTCGGCATCGATATCAGCGTACACAGCGCGACAAAATTCCTTGGGGGCCACAGCGATTTGATCGCCGGAGCGATTATGACCAAAACCAAGGAGCAGGGAAAAGCCATTAAAGCCGTTCAAAGCACCTGCGGCAACATTTTAAGCCCTAATGATTCGTGGCTGCTCATCCGGGGAATCAAGACCCTTTCGGCCCGTATGGATGCGCAGTGCAAAAGCGCCGATGCGCTGGCGCGGTGGCTTACCATGCAACCATGGGCGTCCGAAGTGTTCTATCCGGGCCTGGAAAATCACGAAGGGCATGACATTATTAAAAGTCAATCATCCGGATTTGGCGCGGTGGCGTCCGTCAAACTCGACTCGGTTGAGCGGGCCCAAAGGATCATGAAACGCGTTAAAATTTGGAACGTCGCAGTAAGCCTTGGGGGCGTTGAATCGATACTTTCGTACCCGAAAGAAATGTCGCATGCCGCGATACCCGCCAAAGAGCGCCTGAGCTTGGGGATCACCGATGAGCTAATACGACTTTCGGTGGGGCTTGAAGATGTTGAGGATTTGATTGAGGATTTGCGCTGTGCGGCTGAAAGCAAATAGTCTTCTTTAATATTTAATTTAAATATTATCTACCATATCTATTGAAAATTCAAATTGTTATTAAGTTTATAAACTTTTTATTAATTTTAACTTGACTTAGTTTATTGGATTTGTTATATTTTAATTCATGAGCATAACGGAAGATAACCAAGACAAGCCAAAGCAAGGTGATCGGGTGAATGCCCGGATCAATACCGCACTAAAAGGCATCCGCTTTGGAAGCGTGGTACTGACTATTCACGATTCAAGGATCGTGCAAATCGAGCGGATAGAAAAAAGCCGGTTCGATGATCTTTATCTTGAAAACGGCGAGGGAATTTAGCAACATTTTCAAAGGAGGTCAAGGGACATCTATAGCGACAGAATTACAGTTTTAAAGGGACAACCCTCTTCATAATCCACAAATAATTACCGCAATGTTGACCAGACCTCTGGAAGCATTCTCAGAACTATTATTCGAAAGGTTTAGAGATGCGAATCAAAAGATTTTTGATTCTGCTTCCGTGGAGCTCTGCTTTTTGCTTTTCAGGCTCCGTTGGCAGACAAAGATGAATATGAAAAACCATTTGAATATGAGTATACAAAAACGGTTTTTAGTTCAATTTCACATTAAAAAAACGGAGTCACACAATGAAAAAAGTTTCTTTACTAGTAATCACTTTCTCGATTCTGGTTGGTTCACTCAGTTCAACGTATGCCTATAGCATAGACTTTCTTACAGGAATTACCGATGCGAAGTCTTTCCTTGTTCCGGTCGGGGTGAACAGTTCCAATCTGCTCGATACGAACCTGAAAAACACGCTCTCCTCGAGCCCTTGGATAGGAGTTTCATATGGTTTAGCCCCCAATTTAGACATCTGGACTTTTGGCGCTCTCTCTTCGGTTATAGTAAGATACGACTTCACCGCGGGAAAGAACCTTTTCATAGGCGGTCTAGGCGTCGACGCCTCCTCAATCACACCCCGTATCGATATTTTTAAAAGCTATAACGACAAATTCTTCCTTGAAGTGAACTTTAACGCGTCGGTCCCATTCACGGATGCGGGTAAGACCACCTTGAATTTCGACGTGTGTCCTGCCTTTAATCTCTCCAAGGTTGTCTACGGTTATGTGGAAATTCTCCCGGCTTATTCTCTCGACAAAGATGTCGGGTTCAACCTCGACATCTCACCCGGAATCAACCTGGTCTCGGAGAAGGGATTCGGATTCGCTTTCGGTCCGAGGATCGGCGGTTTGAGCCAGAAGAAACAGACGCTCTCAATCGAGACCATGTGGTGGTATAGTTTTGGAGTAAAATAACCTTTTAATGCAGGGAGGTCGCGGTAAGCGGCCTCCCGCCCAACGAGTAAACAACCAAAGGGTTTTCTGTTAATCTTAATAGTCACCATGAATCGAGGTTTTATGTCAAAAAGAAAGTTTGCCTTTAACACGCTTCAGATCCATGCGGGACAGGCGCCAGACCCGACCACCGGGGCCAGGGCGGTCCCAATTTACCAGACTACCTCCTTTGTTTTTAAGGATTTCGAGCAGGCGATAGCATTCTGCTCGGTCGCCGAATTCGGGAATACCTACACGCGCATAGTAAATCCAACCCATGATGTTCTCGAACAGAGGATTGCGGCCCTGGAAGGCGGCACGGCCGCATTGGCATTGGCTTCGGGTTCGGCCGCAACGACCATCGCCGTTCTCAATGTCGCCGGGGCCGGAGATGAGATCGTGGCCGCCAACACGCTCTATGGCGGGACATTTAACCTGTTTGTCAACACGCTTCCCCGCTATGGGATACATACCTTTTTTGTCGATCCGGATGATCCGGAAAATTTCAGAAAAGCGATAACTCCGCGGACAAAAGCAGTTTTTATAGAAACCATCGGGAATCCGGGAACCAACATCATCGATATTGAAAAGGTCGCCGCCATCGCCCATGAAAACGGCATTCCACTGATTGTCGATAATACGTTTGGAACGCCCTATCTCATACGCCCATTCGAATTCGGCGCAAATGTGGTGGTCCACTCGGCAACCAAATATATCGGAGGTCATGGAACGACCATCGGCGGGCTCATCGTGGATGGAGGCAATTTCGACTGGTCGGCAAGCGGCAAATTCCCCGGCTTTACCGAAATCGACCGGTCTTACAATTTCAGCCATTGGGAACGGTTCCGTGCCTATGAGGGCGTCAATATCGCCTTCGCTGTCAAGGCCCGCCTGCAACTGCTGCGCGATTTCGGCCCTTGCTTGAGCCCTTTCAACGCTTTTCTGTTCCTGCAAGGACTGGAAACTCTGTCACTTCGGGTTGAGCGCCACGTCTCAAACGCGCAAAAAATCGCGGAGTACCTCCAAAAACACCCAAAAGTTGATTTTGTCAATTATCCCGGGCTTAAGGGGAACAAGTACCACGCGCTGGCGAAGAAATATCTCCCGAAAGGTCCGGGTGCGATTTTCACGTTCGACATAAAGGGCGGATACCGGGAGGCACGGAAATTCATTGAAAGTCTCACTCTTTTCTCGTTTCTGGCCAATGTCGCCGATGCGAAATCGCTCGTGGTCCATCCCGCGACCGTCACGCATGGCCAGCTCAATGAAGAGGAACAGCGTAAAGCCGGCGTAAAGCCGGAACAAATCAGGCTTTCGATTGGTATTGAGGATGCCGACGATCTCATCTGGGATCTGGACCAGGCATTCTCAAAGGTAACCTAAGGAAACGGATTAACCGGGCGCCATGAAGCAGATTGACTTTCATTCCGTTCATTATTGCCGCTCCGTAAGGGGAGTATTTACGCATGTTTGAGATAAATGTTGAAAATATCACCTTCAATTACGGCAAACAAAAGGTCCTTGAAGACATCAATTTCAAGGCTGAGCGGGGTGACTTTATCTGTATCCTTGGGCCTTCCGGCTGTGGCAAGAGTACTTTCCTGCGTTTGGTTGCAGGTCTTAATTCTCCAGGTTCGGGAACAATATCCATTAATGGAAAAGGCATAACGGGACCCGGTTTAGATCGGGGTGTTGTTTTTCAGGACTATTCCCTGTTTCCCTGGTTTACAGCTCTGCAGAATGTTTCTTTGGCTCTCAAACAAGCCTTTCCCGATAAAACCAAGGTTGAAATCCGGGAAATAGCGGCAGAATATTTGGAACTTGTCGGATTAAGCGGATCTCTTAACAAACTGCCCAAGCAACTTTCCGGCGGGATGAAGCAGCGGGCTGCCATTGCGCAGGTTTTCGCCATCAATCCGCCAGTCCTCCTTATGGATGAACCATTCGGCGCTCTTGATGCGATCAATCGCGTCCATTTGCAGGATATTCTTCTTACGTTATGGGGTCAGAATAAGAGTGACAGAAAAACCATCATATTTGTAACCCATGATGTGGATGAAGCGCTTTTGCTTTCAAATAAGGTTATTGTTTTTACTTTGAATCCGGGAAGGATACGGACTATTGTACCTGTTGATTTGCCCAGGCCCCGGAATAGGGCAAAACTACATTCAAGCTCGGAGTTTCACGAATTAAGGGACAAAATTTTAAGTCTGTTGAATGAAAGCATCTTGAATGAATTGGATGCCGAAAAATTTCCACTATCAGGAGGTGATATGATATAAAACAAAAAAATAGCGGTTGAATAAATCCACCTTCCTGGATGCTGCCATTTTCACTTTTCCAGGACATTTCGGGAAGAACCACAAAAATCAAAACTATGAGGTAAAACATGAAACGAATAGCTCAATTATCAATTATGGGTCTTGTGCTGACGATGGGATTGATCCAGGCCAAAAATCTGGATAAAGTCCGAATCGGTTATGTCGCTGAACCTGCTCATGGTCTGTTTTTCCTTGCGCAAGAAAAAGGTTTTTTCAAGGAGCAAGGCATTGAAGCACAGCTCCTTGAATTGTCCGGCCCGGATGGATTCAGCGCCCTGACTGCCGACAAGCTGGATGTAGTGACTTACGGCTCTACCGGACCTCTTTTTTACATCGCCAAAGGATTACCACTTACAATCTTCGGCGGAATCATGATAGAAGGGCAGGCGACTATTGTTCGTCCCGAGAATTTCGAGTATTACAAGAGTAACGATCTGAATATCTACAAGGGAAAGAAAATTGCTTACGTCCATACGGCTGAAGCAGAGTACATTTTCAAGGATGCTCTTGACAAAGCGGGTATCGATTGGAAAAAAGACGTCACCTGGCTTGAATTCAGTTCTCCAACAGAGGTGGTCGAAGCCGTTAATAAAAAGACGGCTGATGTCGGTTTCAGCTGGCCTCCGCACTACTCACTTGCCGTGAAAAACTACGGACTCAAAGTTTCCCATTATTTTTCCGAATGGCTGCCCCGTTACACCTGCTGCCGCCTGACCACAACTACCGCCAAACTTGCGGCAAATCCCGATCTCTACAAGCGTTTCCTCAAGGCCTTGCTGCGGGCTTATGATTTCTACCGCACTAATGAGGACGAAACGGTCAAGATCTACACCAAGTATTTAAAAATTGATGAAGATATTGTTCGTCGCGAAACCTACACGGACCATGTTGCTGATTCCGACCCGGATCCACTCAAGAACACTCTTCAGCAAATTTGGGGTTTCATCGTTAAAAATGGCGATGCACCTAAGGATTTTGTGTTTGATTGGGACAAGCGGGTGAACACTTCTGTCTACAAACAAGCCCTGGAAGAAACTATTAAAAAATATCCGGGCAACAAGACCTATGCAGCTGCTTTGGTCAGATTCAAAAAGTACGATGAATAACAATGCGAGGCTGATCTGCAGGAGCGCAACATTCACCACCCGTTCCGGGTGGTGAATGTTTTAATAAATTTATTCAGAGAGTGGAAAATAATGAAGGACGAAATTGATTACCGATACCTTAGTTAATGGATGAAAACATGCGAAAGATAATTACTCCTTCCAACATACTTTTTCTTGCGTTGCTGGTGTTATTTCTGATTCCTCTGGAAAACGGAAAAATCTACTGGTTTCTAGCCGGAGTTACTACCGGGTTGAAGGCTGTGCAAATATTGATGCGGATCTTTCTGAAGAGCGAGGACAATAAGAGAAGTACCGATGACTTTATGGTAGTTCTTTTCCTGGTTTTTGGACTCTGGCACTTTTTCAGCACGAGGGTCGTCTTACTGAGCAAGCTGCTTTTTCCCGAGCCGGATGCGGTGCTTGGCATGCTTTTTTCCGATTTTTTTGAACTGGTGACATTCCACCTTGTTCACTCGGTCATATTGCTGCTGAGTGGGTATGTGCTTGCTTTAGCTGTTGCAATCCCATTAGGCATTATTATAGCAACCCATGGCCGTTTTCTGCGTCTTGCGGACCCATATATCAAGCTGCTTGGACCAATTCCTCCGCTGGTGTACATACCGTATTTGATTGCTACACTTCCGACTTTTTATTCCGCTTCTGTTGCGGTGATTTTCCTTGCGGCGTTCTGGCCAATACTTGCTAACACCATTCATGGCGTGTTAAATATTCCCCGTAACCTGATCGACTCGGCAAAAGTGCTCAATTTAAAAGGGCCTATACTGTTATTCCGGGTAATTCTTCCCGGAGCCATGCCTTCCATTTGCAACGGAGCAAATTTATCATTGCTGTTTTCCTTTATAATGCTGGTGGCGGCCGAACTTATTGGTTCCAGTGTCGGGGTAGGCTGGTATATCCGGCATTTCGGCATGTTTGGCGATTATAAAAGGGTTTTAACCGGCATGATATTTTTTGGTGTTATTATTACGCTTATAACCTGGGGGACAAGCCGTATTGAGCGCCATCTTTTGAAATGGACTGATACAGTAAAATAGATACCTTTCAGGAGGATACAGATATGGCAGAAGAACAATTGAGTTTTGAAACCCTAAAGGTGCGTGCAGGATATAAGGACATTTTCCTGCTTGTCATGCTCTTACTTATGTGCGGCTGTCATCATCATCAATTTAAAATTGGGGTGACCTCCAGTCCTCACCTGGCGAGCTTGTTCCTTGCAGAAAAGAGCGGCAAATGGGACAAAAACAGCCATCTTGTCAACTTTCCGACATCGGCGGATGTCGGTTACGCGCTCATTTCCGGAAAGATTGACGCCGGTTTCATGGAACCGAACAAGGCGCTATTGATAAAGGAAATCAGGGAATTCAAGGATATCAAGGTCATCGGCAAGATCACGTATAAGTACGGAGGGGTCCTCATCGTCAGGAAAGGCCTTGATCTGGATTTGCATCATTTGAACGGGCATACTATCGGGATATCCGAACCGGAATGCAAATTGTACCACGCCTTGCTCAAGGATATTGAGTATGCCCATGATAGTACTGCGGGAATTCGATTTCAGACCATCCCTTTTGCGGATATGATTCCCGCCATAGAGGCAGGAAGAATCGATGCCGCAATCACAAAAAGTTCTTATGGCGCGTATGCAAAGAAACTTGGAATGACTATTCCATATTCCCAATGGAATATCACGGCCGGGGACGCCTGTTGCCCCGCGGTTACGGCCCAATGCGAGTTCCTTTTATTGGGCAGGAAGGAGAAAGCGAACGAAACGGATCAACTGAGTCGCCTCCTTTTAGAAACAACGAAGGAAAGCGACGCTGTCTTGCGGCAAGCTGCCGCGGAAAAAACCGGGATATCAGGAGACATACTGGAATCGTTGCCGGTAGCTGCATATGATGTTGCGGATAATAAGCTTCTCCAACTGTTCATCACCGTTGACGAGAAAGAGAAAAAAGAGTGAATACAGGGCTTTTGTCACATAAAAATCGAATAACGCATATGCACGCAAAAAACAAGAATGACAAGAATATTGCCGGTGAAATTGTTTCGTTCTTCAGGTTTTCATTCGGAACCATCATCACCGGACAGTTTGCTGTTGTGATAATTCCACTCCTGCTGCTTTGGGAAGTCGTGCCAAGACTTCATCTTTTTTCAAGGAACCTGTTTCCCACCTTTAGTGATTGTGCATCAGCCTTCGAACATCTGCTGCTCCATTCAAATCTTATGGGCCATATTGGGTTAAGCGTGTTTTTTTTTCTCATAGGGCTCATTCTATCGGTGATCACGGCAGTGCCAATCGGAATACTCCTTGGCTGGAATCCCGCTCTTCGGAAATACTTCATGCCGGTTTTCCAGATATTGGCCCCGATACCTCCAACCGCCTGGGTCCCGATTGCTCTGATCTTCCTGGGAGTCGGATTTCCATTACGGGTATTTCTGGTTTATTTGAGTTCTTTCTTTCCAATATTCTTGAACACGTTCCAGGCAATTAAAGACACGGACCGTCGCTACGTTTTGTCGGCCAGGGTCTTCGGCGCCAGCGAACTCAACATTCTTATACACGTCCATTTTTATCACGCCCTCGGGGCCATCTTGATGAGCATCCGAACCGGCATTTCGATTGGACTGATCATGCTTACCGCAGCGGAAATGTATGGCGTCAATGGAGGACTCGGCTTTCTGCTTGTCCATTCAAAAGAGTTTTTCCGCATTCCGGATATGGTAGTCTGTATGGCTGTTCTGGGATTCATCGGTTGGTTCCTGACTGAAATTATAAAATACCTGGAAAAGCGAATATGCCTCTGGAAAGAGTCGAGGCAGGAAGCATGATCCGAGTTGAAGGAATAACTAAAGATTTCCGGATAGCTGATCGGAAATCAACACGGGCTGTCGAATCAGTCTCCTTTGAGGTCAGAAAGAGCGGTTTTGTGTCTTTAATAGGCCCTACTGGCTGTGGCAAAACAACTATCCTGGAAATCATTGCCGGGTTAACCGAACCGACAAGTGGTTCGGTCATTAAAAACAACTCGCGGCCCAGCATGGCCATGGTTTTCCAGGATTATGCTGTTTTCCCCTGGATGAATGCGCTCCGGAATATCACGTATGTCCTTTCATTAAAAGGCGTTCCCAAGTCGGATAGAATACATTTGGCCATGGAGGCCCTTTCCAAGGTCGGGCTGGAAGATTTCAAGGAATATTTTCCTTCCCAGCTATCGGGAGGCATGCGCCAGCGTCTTGCAATCGCCCGGGCTGTTTCAGCGCGACCGCAACTGTTATTACTCGATGAGCCCTTTGCGTCAGTGGATGGACTTACACGGGAAAAACTCCAGGACTTGATTCTGGATATTTTCCTTACCACGGGGACCACCATTCTTCTGGTGACCCATGATATCGACGAAGCGCTTTACTTGTCCGATAAGGTAGTCGTCTTTTCCGAAAGCCCCGGAAAAGTCGTGCATGAATTGGAAATCCATCTGGATCGACCGAGGCAGCGGCATTGCACCAGTTTGAACGATTACAAAAAAGAATTGACAGGTTATATGCAAAACGATGGTGTTGAACACGCATTGCGAGCGCATTCCTCGAAGCTCTGCTGCGAGGTTCTTCAATGAGGAATATCCAGGAGATTTTCCTTGTTGCTTAATAAACTTTTTCCCAGGAAAGAACATGCCAATTAAAAAGATCAAGCAAATAGCCATCTATGGAAAAGGCGGTATTGGAAAATCCACAACAACATCCAATATCTCAGCCGCTTTGTCCGTTGCAGGATACAAAGTAATGCAGTTCGGTTGCGATCCAAAGAGCGATTCGACAAATACGCTGCGTGGCGGAGCGTACATCCCCACGGTTCTCGATACGCTTCGCGAAAAAAATACGGTGAAACCCGACCAGGTCATTCATCTCGGTTTTAATGGAATCTATTGCGTTGAGGCCGGGGGACCGGCTCCAGGCGTGGGATGCGCTGGCAGAGGGATTATAACGGCCGTGGAACTCTTTAAGAAAGAGAAAGTATTCGAAGCGCTGGACCTGGATTTTGTAATATTTGATGTGCTCGGCGATGTGGTTTGCGGAGGATTCGCCATGCCGATACGCGAAGGAATCGCAGAACATGTGTTTACGGTATCATCGGCCGACTTCATGGCAATCTACGCCGCGAACAATTTGTTTAAAGGTATCCAAAAATATTCCAATTCCGGGGGCGCTCTCCTTGGCGGCGTTATTGCCAATTCGATAAACACTCCGCTGGCAAAACATATCGTTGATGATTTTGTCAAAGAAACCGGGACACAGGTAGTTGAATACGTACCCCGTTCGGTGACAGTGACACAAAGCGAACTGCAAGGGAAAACGACCATCGAAGCGGCGCCAAACTCAGCCCAGGCAAAGATCTACGGACAACTGGCGGAAAAAATTGCGGCACATGACAAGTCAATAGTTCCCGGCCCGCTGGGAGTCCAGGAGTTACGAGTCTGGGCGTCAAAATGGGCCGATCAAATGCTTGCGCTGGAAACAGGCGAGATACGTTCAAGCGCCGAGGCGATCTGAGTTGACTGAGGAATATATCGGAATGAAAAACGCATTGCAAAACCATCCATGCTTTAATCCGGAAGCAAAGCATCGCTACGGAAGGATACATTTGCCGGTCGCTCCCCGATGCAATGTGCAGTGTAATTTTTGTAATCGGAAATTCGACTGTGTGAATGAAAGCGGGCCCGGCATAACAAGCGTGGTCCTCAAACCACGGGAGGCCATACGCTATTGTGCCGATGTGCTGGGGCGCAGGCCGGAGATAAAAGTGCTTGGCATTGCCGGCCCGGGCGATCCTTTTGCCAATCCGGACCAGACATTGGAGACGCTTCATTTGGCCAAAGAGAGGTTCCCTGATGTTATCTTGTGCTTGTCAACAAACGGCCTGGCGTTACCTGCATATATTGATGAAATCCATGCATTGGGTGTTCGGTCCGTCACTCTCACCGTAAACAGCTTCGTTCCCCGGACCGTCGCATCAATTTATTCCTGGATCCGTATCAACGGAGAAATCCAGTCGGGCACCGATGCCGCCAACGCACTCATCAAATCACAATCCCGCGCGATCCGACTACTCGTTGAACGATCAATTACCGTCAAGGTAAATACCGTCGTCATACCCGGAGTGAACGAGGAGGAAATCGCCTCGATTGCGCAAAAACTGGCCTTGTACGGCGTTTCACTTTTCAACCCCATCCCGATGAAACCGGCCCGGGGCGCACACTTCTCATATATCAATGAACCCTCCGCGTCACTCATGTCTAAAATAAAGTCGGAAGCCGCGCGGCATATACAAATTATGCCGCATTGCTATCGCTGCCGGGCGGATTCGGTCGGTTTGCTGGGTGAAGCGATGACCACAGAGATGTTTGATGACATAAAATCCTATTCTCACGCGGATGGTCAAAAGAAACAAAATAACAATAAAAAAATCGCCGTGGCAACCAGTAATGGCCACATGGTTGATTTGATGATCGGGGAAACAAAACAGTTTGCGATATACGAAGTTCGAGACGAAAGTTATCGCCTGGATGATTTCAGAAAGGCAACCGATCCGGATTGCGGCGAACGCAGATGGACACGGAGTAATAATGTCAATTAACATTTCAAGCGCTGAAAGCGCCACACGGGAAAATCGGCTGGGATCGGTTACCGGATATAACGGTACGTTGCGCGCTTTACGCGAAGAATCCTGCCGTGGCGGTCCCAGGGACAGGGAGCGGTGTTATGCACAGGCCAGCTTGTGCAATGCCGCATGCGCCCTGGGTCTGACAAGTTTTATTGTCAATGCCGCCATTATTCACCATGGTCCTTCAGGATGCGCGGTTACCGCCATGACCACATGCAATTCTAAAGACCAGTTGGCCCGGACAATCAATCTTGATAATTCACATTCGGCCTACGTGAGCACCGACATGAATGAAAGTGACACGGTTTTTGGAGCAACCGATACCTTACGGCATGTGATAAAAAAGACAATTGAGAGGTACAAACCCAGAGCGGTATTCATCGGAGCGTCATGTGTGAGCGGCGTCATTGGCGAGGACCTCGAAAGTGTTTCAAGGGAATTTGAAAGCGAATACAATATTCCCGTGGCGCCTATTCATTGCGAAGGTTTTAAAACAAAAATATGGGCGTCCGGCTTTGACGCGGCATTTCATGCAATTGTAAAGCACATTGTTAGGCCGCCGCAAAAAAAGAGCACTCTGGTGAATGTCATCAATTTCTTCGGCGGGGCGCGCAAGGAAATCACGGAAATATTCAAGCGTTTTGGAGTAGAGCCTTTATTTCTCATATCCAATACGACCGTTGAACAACTTTCAAGGCTCTCTGAGTCGGCGGCGACAATCAGCACCTGCGGAACGCTTGGAACGTACCTTGGAAACGCACTGGAGCAAAACTACGGCGTGCCCTATGTGCGTTCCCTGCAGCCGCACGGTATCGCGGGATTCGAAAGCTGGATCGGAGGCCTTGCAAAGGTATTGGGAAAAGAAGAAGAGTCCCGGACATTTCTCGCGGAGGAAAAAGATAAATATCTGCGTAAAATCACTGCCGTAAAAGAAAAACTGCGCGGCCTGAAAGCGGTTGTCTCGATGGGACCCGGATTTAATTTCAACACCAGCCGGGCCCTTCAGGAATTAGGCATCGAGGTAGCGCATGCGCAGATATGGCACTTTGACAAACAATATGATGATGGCAAGGCCCCGGCGGCGTTTGAATATCTTGTTGAAAACTCGCCAAATGATTTTAATGTATCGGTCGGCGATCTGCAAAATCACGAACAGATCAACCTTCTGCGAAACGTAAAACCTGATATTTTCTTTTCACGGCATGTCGGCTCAACGGTATGGGCAATGAAGCTTGGAATCCCGGCGCTGTGTCTCTACGATGAATATGCAATTTTCGGGTATAAAGGTCTGCTGAACTTCGCATATTCGATTTTGGACGTCGTGACAAACAGAAGCTTTACGGACAATCTCTCGAAGCGCGTTTCATTACCGTATACACAGTGGTGGCTCGATCAGAAAATCGACCGCTTTCTTGAACAATAAAACCCTGGGGAAATGACAATGGGGAAAATTCTGGATATGCCGCGGTATGTATGCGCGCTTGGCGCCATGCAAACGGTCCAGGGAATCCATCGTGGGGTGCCGATCTTGCACGCCGGTCCGGGGTGCGCGCAAAAACTGGCGGGAGGTATCGCCGGGAACAACGGGGATTCCGGATACATATCGCCGCAAATTTATCCATGCACCAATGTTACGGAAAAGGAAACCATATTCGGCGGAGAAGAAAAGCTATCGTCAACAATTGAAAACGCGCTGAAAGTCATCGATGGCGACCTTTATGTGGTTTTTTCCGGATGCACCGCGGAGATCGTTGGCGATGATATCGCGAAAGTCGTTTTGGAATTTTCAGAAAATGAAAAACCCGTTGTTTATGTTGAGACCGCCGGATTCAAGGGAACTAACTTGCAGGGGCATGAATGGGTCGTTAACGCGATTATCAGGCAGTACCTCGCCAAACGACAAACCGGAAAAGAAAAGGTGCGGGGACTGGTCAATATCTGGGGTTCCATTCCGTCGTACGATCCATTTTGGGTTGGAAACATTCGGGAATTGGAATCGCTGATAAGCGAGCTTGGGTTGGTCCCAAATTCCATCTTCGGCGAATTTCGAGGCATTGAAAACATTAATAAAATTCCTCAGGCCGAGTTCAATCTCCTTGTATCGCCCTGGGTCGGCGTCAGTACCGTTGAACTGCTCAAAGAAGTTTTTAGCACTCCCTACCTGCAATTCCCTTCACTGCCGATAGGCGCATTCGAGTCAAGCCGCTTTTTGCGAACGGTCGGCTCCTTTGCGGGTGTCGACGAAAAATTGACGCAGAGCGTGATAGAGCGTCACGAGAAGGAATATTATTACTACATTGAACGGACCAGCGACGTGTTCCTGGAAAACCGTGCCATGTCAAGGAGATTTTCCATCGTATCAAACGCCGCGGACGCATTGTCGATTTCAAAATTTCTCGTGAATGATTTTGGACTCGTGCCATCAAAACAATACATTACCGATGCGACCCCGGAGCAATACCAACATCAGGTTTCCCGATATTTTAACGATTTCCAATACGGCATCACGGCCGATGTGGTCTTTTCTACCGATGGGTATGAGATCCACGACGCTATCAGAAATACCGACTACTTTGGCTCGCCGCTTATTGTGGGAAGCATCTATGAAAAAAAATTGGCCGAAGAACTCGGTGGAAATTTTCTGGCAATTTCAGTACCGATAAAAGAGCGACTCATTCTAAGCGGTTCGTACGTTGGATACAGAGGAGGACTGTCTTTGCTTGAGGATATTTACGGTTATGTGCTCAAGAAATTTAACTAGAAGGGGGGTTAATCGGATGGTTACGTCGATACCGATTGTCATGCGCGTCAATCCCGGTATCAGCAATTCGGATTTCTTGAACAGCCGGAACAGGAGAGCGAGATGGGTAGGACCTTAAGTCAATTGAATCTTGGTGGAGGACCCAGGCTGCATTATGCGGAGCAGGGAAATCCAAAGGGAAAACCGGTGGTGTTCCTCCATGGTTTTCCTGATTCATGGAATTCATTCAGGCCCGTGCTCGATCACTTTGATCAGAAGTATCATGCATTTTCGCCGGACCTGCGTGGATTCGGCGAATCTGACAAACCTGATATGGGTTATGCCAGGGCTGATTTTGCAGGAGATATTGTCAGTTTTCTGGATGTAAAGTATCTGAAAAAGGCGGTCATCGTCGGACATTCGATGGGAAGTTTCATAGCCCAGACGTTTGCGATTTTATTTCCTGAACGGACGGATAAACTAGTATTGATCGGATCTGCGGCTTCAACCCGGGACAATCCTGTGATCCGTGAGATTCTTCCAGTGATCAACAATCTCACCGATCCTATCGACCGGAATTTCTTGATAGATTTCCAGACCAGCACGTATCATGGAAAACTTCCGGACGGGTTTTTTGCAAGTGTCATTGAAGAAAGCCTGAAGGCCCCGGCGTTTGTATGGAAAGAGGCTATTAAAACTTTAACAGAGGAAGATCATCAGTCCGAGCTTGGAAAGATAGTGAAACCAACCTTTATCGCATGGGGAGGTCATGATGCAATTTTCCCCTTGACCGAACAGCATAAGCTGAAAAAAGCGATCCCGGGTTCTTTACTGAAGGTTTACATGAATGCCGGTCATTCCTTGAACTGGGATCACGCGGAAGAGTTCACAAAAGATTTAGAAAATTTCATCGAAGAAAAATAGTCGGTACATGTTAAAAAAACTTAAACTTTTTCATGGAGGTCTACTATGAGTCAAGTTCATGTAAAAGAAACGGGGAACTCTCAAAGCCCATCGAGTTCCAAATCTGAATCCTATGGTCTGAAGAATCAGGTTCTTAATCATGGCGAGGTTGTAGGACAATCCATTGCCAACATTGCGCCTACAGGAACGCCTACCGTCGTTATTCCGCTTGTCTTTGCGGCCGCGCTTTCAGGGACATGGTTCGCTTATTTCTTTGCTCTGATCGGCATCCTTTTTGTTTCATCCAGTATCAACCAGTTTGCGCGCAGGTCGGCGTCTCCCGGTTCAATTTATACCTATATTTTGACGGGACTTGGTCCCATTGTCGGAATTGTCGCGGGAATATCCCTTTTTCTGGCATACACGGCCTGCGCATCTTCAGTAACAACGGGATTTACAAATTATGTGAATGAATTGGCAAAGGATATTTTTCACCTGCAAAATGGACTGCCGAAAACAGGTTTGATTGCGTTTATTTTCTTAAGCGTGCTTGGGTCCTGGTTTGTCGCATATAAGGATGTTAAGCTGTCAACTCGCCTTATGCTGATCTTTGAGGCCTCATCTATTTTTTTGATTCTTGTCGTTGTTCTTGCCACACTGATACATAATAATTTCAAGGTGGATCCTGCTCAATTTAATTTTAAGAGTTTTACGCCAGCCCAGCTCAAACTCGGACTGGTATTTGCCATATTCAGTTTTACCGGTTTTGAGAGTGCCGCGGCCTTGGGAAGTGAAGCGAGAAACCCTCTTAAGAGCATTCCCCATGCTGTCTGGCAGAGTGCTCTATTCGTCGGCGTGCTCTTCATCATTTCTTCCTATGCACAGGTCCTCGGCTTTATTGGGAGCGAGGTTACGCTTGATAAGAGCCCGGCCCCGCTCCAGGTTCTCGCTACGAAAGCCGGAATTGGTTTCTTTGGAGTGCTGATTACAATCGGCGCCATCATCAGTTTTTTCGCCTGCGTTCTGGCGAGTATAAATGCAGGCGCCCGCATCCTTTTTCATATGAGCTACCATGGATTTTTTCCAGCGGCACTTTCAAAGACACATGGTTCAAATGATACTCCGCATATTGCCATTGGGATTGTATCAATTATTACCTTTCTTCCCGCGGCATTTCTAACTCTCAAAGGATTCGGAATGTTTGATATATACGGATTGATCGGAACAACCGCGACTCTCGGATTTATTGTGGTCTATATCCTCGTTTCCATTGCGGCGCCCGTTTATCTGTATCGCCGGAAAGAGTTGAAACCATGGAATGTCATTGCCTCTTTGGTCGGGATTGCATTCATGGTGACCGCCTTGATCGGCGCGGTTTATCCCCTGCCCGCGGCGCCGGCTTCATATCCTATTTTCGCTTTCGCCTGGTTGTTGATAGCTGGAATAGTCTGGGGCGTCATTCGCTACGTTATTTCGTCTAAACTCCGGTCCGACATCAAGGATGACCTGCACGCGATCAAACGCCGGCATGAACCGGTAGCGGTCATCGGTTAGTTTCATTTTTCAGGAACGAGGTGTTTACCTCAAAAGGGCAAATACCTCGTTCGTTTTTGTTAAGGAGTTGACATGGCCAATACTTTTGATACCGCGGGTGTGGCGATCAGGGAGAACCGGTTAGGTTCAATCACCGGTTATTGCGGTGATGCGCAGGACCTGGTCGGAAAATCACGGGGATGCACGTTCGCCGGCATGCAGCGGAGTTTCACACAGAGCGGTACGTGCCCATCGTTCTGCTCGACCCTGCAACTGTCCATGGTACAGGACGCGGCGTTGATCAACCATGCTCCCGCCGGATGCGCGGGCGATTTCGCCATGTTCAATCTGTATAACCGCTATGGTCAAGGTAAACGGAAGATGCCTGTTTCCAACGCACGGCTCATCTCAACCAACCTGACGGAACATGATACGATATTCGGCGCCAAACAAAAACTGTATGACACCATTCTTGAAACATTCCGCCGTTTCCATCCCAAGGCGATATTTGTGACGGCGTCCTGCGCTTCCGGAATCATCGGAGAAGATATAGAAGCAACCGCGGATGAAGCGCAGGAAGCTATCGGCGTCCCTGTTGCTTTTGTCAACTGTGAAGGTTTCAGGTCCCAGGTCTGGGCCACGGGTTGGGACGCCGCGTATAATGCCATTCTGCAAAAAATCGTCAAACCCCCAAAAGAGAAACATCCAGAGCGGATCAATATCATCACGTTCATCGGTGAGAATTACTATTCGGAACTTCTTGGTCCATTGGGTTTGGAACCCAATCTGATCGTGCCCTTTGTTGGGGTGGATGCGCTGTCCCGACTTTCGGAGGCGGGCGCCACAGCGCAGATGTGTCCTACGCTCGGGACCTATTTTGCCGCGGGTTTGGAAAAACTGCACGGGGTCCCTGAAATCAAATCCCCTCCGCCTTTCGGCCTGCCATTGACGGACCGCTGGTTGCGGGAATTGGGGGAAGTGACGGGAAAACAGGCCGAGGTTGAGTCCCTGATCAAATCCGAGCGGGAAGCGATAAAGGACGAGTTGAAAGTTTTACAGGACCGATTCAAAGGTCTCACGTGTTTTGTCGCGGCCGGACCCGCGCATGGTCATAGTCTTATGGCGGTTATCAAAGAACTGGGGATGGATCTGGTCGGAGGCGCGGGATTGCATCATGATTCCGCTCTTGACAATGGTGACCCCGGCGCGGACACGCTCGATGCGGTGGTAAAGAACTATGGCAATTTTAACTATAGCGTCAGCAATAAACAGCCTTTCGAATTGACCAACCTGATTCTCAAATTGAAGCCCGACGTGCTTGTGCTTCGCCATCCGAGCATGATCATCCTTGGGGCGAAGCTGGGAATCCCGACTATTTTCATGGATGATGAACATCTTGGTCTCGGGTACAGGGGCCTAGTGCGTTATGGGCGGAAAATATCCAACTGGATCCGCAACCCTTCGATCGAACGGACTTTAGCGCGTCATAATCCACCTCCTTATACCCGTTGGTGGCTGGAACGGTGTCCCCATCATTTTTTGGGAGTAAACAAAGATGAGTGAAATAGTGGAACATCCTAGAAGTCTTTGCGCCCTCGGAGCGCAACAAAGCGTTGCGGCGATCGAACGCGCAATTCCGATCTTGCATGCAGGTCCGGGATGTGGGTATAAGCTCCATCTTGGTCTTGGTTATTTCAATGGATTCCAGGGAGGCGGATATAGCGGCGGGTCGGCGATCGTCTGTACCAACATGGGAGAGAAAGAGGTTGTTTTTGGCGGTGAGGACCGCTTGCGCTCTGTTATTGACGGGGCGCTTAAAGTCATGGACGGCGATTTTTTCGTGGTCCTGTCGGGATGCACAACGGAGCTTATCGGCGATGATATCGGAAGTGTTGTCCGGAGTTATCGCAATGACGGTATTCCAATCGTCTATGCGGCGACACCCGGATTCAAGGGAAGCAATCTGGCCGGTCATGAACTTGTTGTGAGCGCCATCATCGACCAGATTCTGGAGCCTGCAAAACAGGTTGTTCCAGGCCTGGTCAACGTGTGGTCAAGCGTTCCCTATCATGATCCGTTCTGGGCCGGAAATCTCCTTGAAATCCGGAGGCTTCTTAAAGGAATCGGCTTGGAGGCGAATGTCCTGTTTGGGCCGGATTCGGGCGGGATCGATGCATGGAAACGGGTCCCTTCGGCGCAACTCAATATTGTTCTGGCTTCCTGGACCGGGGTGGGGACAGCCAGAAAACTGGGAGAGAAGTTCGGCGCCACGTGGTTCCATCAACGGACCTTGCCTATTGGGAGCCGGGAAACAAGTATCTTTTTGAAAAAAATCGCGGAGTTGACCGGGCGAGATGATCGGCAGACCGCTGAATTCATTGCGCGTGAAGAAAAAATCTTCCACTATTATCACGAGCGGTCCGCGGATTTTTTTCTCGAGCTACGGTGGGACCTCCCCGACAGGTTTTCGGTCATTGCCGATTCTTATTATGTTGGAGGAATTGCAAGGCTCCTTGTCAATGAATACGGACTCATTCCCGCGAAACAATATATTACCGATAATCCGCCCGAGGAGTTTCGTCCACGGATCATGGCTGATTTACAAGAGATTGCTCCCGGCATCTCCGCCGAGGCGGTATTTTCTTCGGATGGATTGGCCATTCGGGATGGACTGGTAAGCGACGGTCCGACACCGCCGATAATTCTGGGCAGCTCATGGGACCGTGAGATCGCGCGCGAAATCGGGGCCTGTTATTGCGGTATTGCGGCGCCGTTGACAGATAGGATTGTCAGCAACACATCCTATTTTGGATATCAAGGCGGACTCCGGTTGATTGAAGACCTGTATTCCTCGATTTTGAGCGGCATACAATAGCATGAGTTGAACGAGCACCCTGATCATCTTGTCAACAGTCCGGCGTCAAGGACGAATTGTGCGCCGGTGGCGTATCGCGCTTTTTGTGACGCCAAAAAGAGCACAAGGTTGGCCACATCCTCGGTTTCCACCCATGGCACCGGGAGGAGGTTTCCCGCGGACCGCTCGGCGATCTCACTGGCTGTTGTCCCTTCGAGCGCAGCCAGGCCGTCGTTCATAGGCGTGTTGACCCCTGTGGGGTGGATGCTGTTGACACGGATTCCGAAAGGCGCCAACTCAATGGCCCACGACTTGGTAAGACCAATAAGACCCCATTTTGACGCCGCGTAATGGGAGAGGCGGTTCATTCCCCTCATTCCCGCAATTGAAGAGTTGTTGATGATTACTCCCCCCTTCCGTGCGATCATATGGGGAATGACGTGCTTGGCGGTAAGCCAGGCGCCCTTGAGATTGATATCCAGCATCCTGTCCCACTGCGCCTCGGACATCTCCCAGCACTTGGCATAGAAAGCGATGCCGGCGTTGTTGAACAGTATATCAATCCTGCCGAAAGCCTTGATGGCTGTGGCGACAGCCGACCTGACGGAATCTTCCTGGCGCACATCGCCTGGAAGGGATAGGCAGTCCCGGCCCAACTTTCCTATCTCCGCGGCAAGCGTTTCCAATTCAGCGGTCGAGCCGAGCGGGTAGGAAGGGAACTCCGGAGGTTTTCCTAAATCGAAAGCGGCTATGTCCGCACCTTCCTTTGCAAAGGCCAATGCCACCGCGCGGCCCTGGCCATGCGACGCACCGGTGATGAAAACCTTTTTATCTTTGAATTCGTTGCTCAATTATCTCCCCCTGATATTGATGAGGTGATCGTCCAGGTCCACTTTCAAGGCGTTGTTGAAGACATTCGTGGCGATCATAATGCCGGCGAATGCCGTCAGTAGAACGATTTCCCGGTCCGAGAAGGTGGATTTCAGCAATCTGTAGATTGTTTCCTGGATAGCGCCGGAGTTTTTCACGATCGCCCTCCCGAAATCCGAAATGAGTTGCTCCCTGGGAGAGAGCGAGAGATGGTCGGGATTTTCTCCCCGATCTAAAAGGGCTTTCCTGAAATAAGTGGAACATAAGAGGCAATCCCCTTGAATTGAAATCGAAAGGGCGAAGAGTTCGATTTCTTTTTCGGAGAGAAATGCCTTCAGCTCGGCTTCCAGCGGATACCATTCAAGATAGGCGCGGAATGCAGCGTCGGAGTAGAGGAGCGTTTTTTTCATATTTGTCAATTTGCCGCCCGACTCGACAAACCTTTTTATTGATGGGTTATCACCAGTCACATTCTTGGGGTATTCAAGAGGTTTGATGAAACTCATTTTTTGTCTCCCCGATTCTATAGAAAGTTTATTTTTCCAACGCATATCTTCCGGGCTGTTAAAGGCCTTTTATATAGTCTATAAGAACAACCCTAACAACAACCTTTATCGGGCTAACATGCCAATTATCTCGCTTTCACTAAATTATATATTTTTCTTAATAAAGTCAATCGGTTTAGTAATGTTTTGGTAAAAAATCAATTTCTGTTTTAGCTAACATATTTTGAACATTGTTGTAACTTATTAGTTTTTATAAAATTATGAAAATGTATTTCTAATATGCATATATCTTGACTTAGTTGATTGTATTAGTTATATTAACAATATGAACACATATAACTCAATAGATAACAATAGAAGAGCGGATCGAATCAATTCACGGGTACATTCCGCTCTTCGAGGGGAAAGGATGGATAATGGAAGAACATGCCCTCGGGTTTGACACATTGCAATTGCACGCCGGCCAGGTGCTTGATAGCGACCACCAGGCGCGGGCCGTGCCCATTTACCAGACCACTTCTTTTGTGTTTAAAAACTATGAGCATGCAAAAAAGCTGAGTTCGGTAGAAGAGTTCGGGCATGATTATACCAGAATTACCAACCCGACCAATGAGGTCCTGGAAAACCGGATTGCGGCCCTGGAGGGCGGCTCCGGCGCCCTTTCGGTCGCCTCCGGTTCGGCTGCGACCGCAATGTCCATTCTCAACATCACGCACGCCGGAGATGAGATCGTGGCGGCGGAGACATTATACGGAGGTAGTTTCAATCTGTTCGTAAATACTCTCCCGAAGCACGGAGTGCGAACGGTGTTTGTCGATCCGGACGATCCCGACAATTTTAACGCGGCAATAACAGATAAAACCAAGGCTGTTTTCATTGAAACTATCGGTAATCCCGTGGCCAACATAATTGACATTGAAAAAGTGGCAAAGGTTGCCCATGCGCACGGCATCCCGCTGATCGTGGACAACACCTTTGCGACCCCATATTTGTGCAAACCGTTTGAATATGGCGCTAATATCATTGTCCATTCCGCGACCAAATACATCGGCGGACATGGTAATTCAATCGGCGGTCTGATCGTTGACGGCGGGAACTTCGACTGGGCGCAAAGCGGAAAATTCCCCGACTTCACTACCCCGGACAAATCATACAGCAATTTCATTTTCAGCCAGCGCTGGGGCGACTGGCCCGGCGCTGGCAACATCGCCTTCATTGTCAAGGCCCGCCTCCATTACCTGCGCGATCTCGGGGCCACGCTTTCCCCGTTCAACGCCTTCCTCTTCCTCCAGGGACTTGAAACCTTATCGTTGCGAATGGAGAAACACGTAGCGAACGCCAAAATGGTTGCCGAATTTTTGTCCACCCACCCAACGGTAGAGTGGGTCACGTATCCCGGGCTTCCCGCGAACAAATACTACAAAATTGCAAAAAAATATTTGCCCAAAGGTCCGGGGGCGATTATTACCTTCGGCGTCAAAGGCGGCTTCGACAGCGCCAAAAAGGTCATAGAGCAAGTGAAAATATTTTCCTTCCTGGCCAATGTGGGAGACTCAAAATCGCTCATTGTCCATCCGGCAACGGTCACACATGGGCAGCTTACACCCGACGAGCAGCGTCAGGCCGGCGTCCTGCCCGGCCAGATACGATTGTCAATCGGTACGGAAGATCCGGCGGACCTGATCTGGGATCTTGACAAGGCGCTCAAAGTATCGCAGGAGAAGAAATAATCAACCTATTTACATTTTAGAAAACGGAATCTGATGAAAGATTATTTGTTAATTAAAGCCGAATTATTGACCGAGGGGGTACGGGCCGACGCCAAAGCCCTCGAAGGCGTCGGAACAGGGTTCAAGGAACAAAACCACGGGCTTTTCGGCTGGGACTTTGAAAATCACACCAAGTTGGCTATACCGGATGATTTTTTTCTCGAAGACGGGTCCGTGGTCCAATTCAGATTGAACAAACTCTCCCCATTTGTTATCCGCAAACAGGGTGATAGTCTCCAACTTTTCAAAGGTGAAGAGCCTGTGTGCGCAGCCTCCTGGATCAAACGGCCGGATTTTTATTGGAAAAAAACAAGCAGCGGTATTGAAATGGTGAAAGTCGGTCAGATTGGGGGCGTCGATAATCTTTTTTTCTGTTATCAAAATTACTGCTCGCATTTCGCCGGCAATAAACAATGCGCATTTTGCAATCTGGTTTCAACATCAAAAACCTACCATTCGGTTTTAAAACGAAAACAGGTTGAAGACATTGGCGAAGTGGCCCGTGCGGCCTGGCAGGAAGGAGTTGTGAAGCATGTTAATATAACCGGCGGCTGTTTCAATAATGACCGGGAAGTTACGCTCATAACCGAGGTGCTTCATTCCATACGATCGCATACCGGTTTTGACAGGGTGCCGGGGGTATTGTTGCCTTCACCGGCCAAGGGGGACGATATTAAAAAATATTTTGACGCGGGCATTCAAGCCCTTGGATACAGCATGGAGATCTGGGATGATGCGCTTTACCGGGCGATTTGTCCGGGTAAGGCCGAAACAACCACGCATGCCGAATTCTTGCGGGAAATATCTTCCGCGATTTCCGTTTTTGGACCGGGCAATGTTCACGTCATGTTTGTTATGGGTATTGAAACCAGGGAAACTTTTTTGGAAGGAGTAAGGGTTTTGTCGGAACTGGGTGCGCTCATTACGCCTTACGTCTGGGCGCCGAATCCGGGATCGAAGTTGAGCGGACACCGTGCTCCATTTGCAGAGTGGTATGTTGATACGGTCCGTGAAGCGGCATCGATTATAACCGCCGCCAACGTACCGGTGCATGAGGAAAACAACTGTTATCTTTGTGATGGCAACACCCTTTTGCCCGATGCCCTTCGCAAAGTGAGGGGTTGAAACCGTGCTGAAGATACGTACCGTAAAGATCAGCGATGTCGATTCCTGCTTCGCAATAGAAACCCAATGCTTTGGCGCAATGGGTGCGCCCCGCCGGCGTATCCTGAAGCGGGCGACGCTGTTTCCAGCCGGTTTTTTTGTGGCGGAAATAGCAACAACCATTGTGGGATTCATTAATAGCGGGGCGACCAATGATGATGGCGTGGGAGATGAAAATTTCAAGGACCTTTTCGGCCATGATCCATCAGGCACGAATTTAGTGGTGTTTTCTTTGACCGTCCATCCACGGCATCGGGCCAAGGGATATTCCACGCAATTAATGTCGAAATTTATCGCCAATGCCCATACGATGAAAAAAAAGGCCATATTTCTTGTTTGTCAGAAAAACCTGATCGAATATTACGTCAAATTCGGATATGAATATTCCAAGCTCTCGCCTCTTGTCTATGGCGGACAAACATGGCATGAAATGAAATTTACGCTTTAAAGTGAAAGGTATGACATGGTCTACAAAAACGCCCTGGAGTTGATTGGGAATACGCCTATAGTCGAAATCGGCTGTTTCGACGTCAATCAAAGCCGCCTTTTTCTTAAACTTGAAAACCAGAATCCCGGCGGCTCAATCAAAGACCGGATCGGCTTATCGATGATCGAGGACGCCGAAAAGCGGGGTAAAATAAAACCCGGAGACACGCTGATCGAAGCCACCGCGGGAAATACCGGCCTTGGGCTGGCCCTGGTCGCGGCCAAAAAAGGCTACCGGTTGTTTCTGGTGATCCCCGACAAGATGAGCAGCGAAAAGATCCGTCATCTTAAAGCCATGGGGGCGCACATCGTCATAACGCGCTCGGATGTTGAAAAGGGGCATCCGGAATATTACCAGGATTATGCAAAGCGGCTGTCCACGGAAATCCCGGGCGCTTATTACATTGACCAATTCAACAATCCCGCCAACCCCCGCGCCCACGAAACGTCGACGGGCCCCGAGATTTGGGAACAGATGGACAAGCGGGTCGACGCCATCGTCGTGGGCGTGGGGTCCGGCGGCACCATCGGCGGCTTGACGAAATATTTTGCAAAAGTAAACCCGCTGGTTGAGATCGTTCTTGCCGATCCCAAGGGGTCGATTCTCGCCGATTTTGTTAAAAACGGGACGATAAAAAAGCCCGGTTCCTGGTTCGTGGAGGGCATCGGCGAGGATTTCATTCCCGCGCAGGCCGATTTTGCCCTGGTAAAAGCGGCCTACTCCATAAGCGACGAAGAAAGCTTCCAGACCTGCCGCACGCTCTTGCTTCGCGAAGGCATCCTCGCCGGATCGTCGTCGGGCGTCCTGATATCAGCCGCCATCCGCTATGCGCGGGAACAATCCCAGCCAAGGCGCATCGTGACCTTTGTCTGCGACAGCGGCAATAAATACCTTTCCAAGGTCTATAACGACCAATGGCTCATCGACCACGGGCTCATAGCCACCGAATCCGTGGGCGATCTTAGGGACCTGATCGTGGCAAAATACGAAGACAAAACCGTGGTCACGGTCGCGCCCGACGATACGCTGCTCACGGCATATTCCCGGATGAAACTTTATGACATTTCCCAATTGCCCGTGATGGAAGGCAGCCGGATCGTCGGGATACTTGACGAATCGGACCTGCTTCTCCAGGTCACGACCGGCGATTCCGACGCTTTCAAGCGCGATATCAGGTCCTGCATGTCCCGCGACCTGGAAACGCTTCCCTCCCGGTCTTCGATAGAACAGGTGATCTCGGTTTTAAAAAAAGGTTTTGTCGCCATCGTCGCGGACGACCAGCGCTTTTACGGGCTGATTACTCAGATAGACCTGCTCAATTATCTTCGCAGGCAAATGAAGGAGGCCTGATCCATGGACCGACAGTATGGTTTTTCAACCAAAGCCATCCACAGCGGACAGGCGCCGGAACCCGCCACCGGCGCCATAATAACGCCCATCTATGCTACTTCCACGTTCGTTCAACCGAGCCCCGGCGTCAACAAAGGTTTCGAGTATTCACGGTCGGGAAATCCTACCCGTAAAGCGCTGGAAACATGCGTGGCCGATCTGGAAGAGGGCGCTTCGGGGTTTGCGTTCGCATCGGGACTCGCGGCTTCGGCCACCGTGCTTGAGCTTATTGAAGCCGGGTCGCACGTGATTGCCATGGATGATATGTACGGCGGTTCCTATAGGCTTTTCGAACGGGTCCGGAAAATTTCATCCGGAATACAGGCAACCTATGTCGATATGACCGATCTTAAATCTTTTCGAAACGCTTTTCGCGACAACACCCGGCTGGTCTGGGTCGAAAGCCCGACCAACCCCTTGCTGAAAATCATCGACCTAGAGGCCGTCGCATCCATCGCCCGTAAGCATGGAGCGATCAGCGTCTGCGACAATACCTTTGCAACGCCGTATCTCCAGAAACCGCTGAAGCTGGGGTTCGATATCGTGGTGCATTCCGCAACCAAGTACCTCAACGGGCACTCCGATGTCGTTGCCGGCGTCGCCGTCGCAAGGGAAAAAGGGGCCCTTGCCGAACGGCTTGCGTTTCTTCACAATGCCATAGGCAGCGTACTTTCACCTTTTGATTCATTCCTTGTGTCAAGAGGATTGAAAACGCTGTCGATTCGCATGGAAGCGCATTCGAGAAATGCATTGACAATTGCTCAATATCTGGAAAAGCATCCCCGTATCGAGAAAGTTCTGTATCCGGGATTGCCGTCCCATCCGGACTTCCTGCTTGCAAGCAGGCAGATGGCCCTGCCGGGCGGGATGATAACTTTCTTTCTCAAAGGAGGCATCGAAGAATCAAGAAAGTTCCTGGAACGCTGCAGGCTCTTTTCCCTCGCGGAAAGCCTCGGGGGCGTTGAAAGCCTTATCGAACATCCCGCGATCATGACCCATGCGTCCATTCCAAGGGAAACCAGGGAGCGGATCGGGATCACCGATAACCTTATCAGGATTTCGGCGGGCATTGAAGATCTTCCGGATTTGATAGACGACCTTTCTTCAGCGCTCGAAAAATGAATTACCCCGAAGCAGGGCTTCGAGGTATCTTTACAAAACGCCTCTCCCCCTTCCCCTCTCCACTTATGGAGAGGGGTGGCTTGAAAGCCGGGGTGAGGCGAAAGCCGAAGCAGAGCTTCGAGGAATTAAACCTAAGAATTTAAAGAAAGGATAATCTTGACTATGTTTATTGGATTAGTTATATTTAAATTGTATGACGGGGTAGCGCCTTACCTTACGGAAAAGATAGGAGGCCGACATGCTTACAGCAACAATCACTTTATCGTCAAAAAGAAGCAACGCTTCGTTTTCCGCTTTGGCCATCAATCGCGCGTGCAGAAATTTTAAATCGGAAATATTGATCAGTCGCGGGAAATCGAATTCCTTCGATATAAAATCAATGGCCCAGTTGCAAGAGTTCGTTTTGGAAAAAAGCCCGAATATCGAGATCATGGTTACCGGTAAGGACGAAATGAAAGCCGCAAGCGTTCTTGTCGATTATTTCAATCATGGACTGGGAATTTAACCCACGGTATAGAGACTAAAAAAAAGGACTGTATCATGTCTTTAAAAAAACTTTCTATCATCGTTTTCAGCGGGGATTTCGACCGCGCAATCGCCGCATTTACATTGGCTACAGGGGCGGCGGCGGTCAATTGGGAGGTCAATTTATTTTTCACGTTCTGGGGCCTGGATATTATCAAGAAAAAACGCGGCCGGGCCTTCATTGGAAAAGGTTTTTTAGCCCGTTTTTTTAATTTCATGCTCGGCGGCGGAAAAAACCTTCCCCTTTCACGTTTAAACTTCGGCGGCATAAGCCCCGTGCTCATGACCGGCATGATGAAAAGCAAAAATGTGGCGACGCTTGAGGAGCTTATCGGCGCGGCCCGACAATTGCATGTTAAATTCATTGCTTGCGAAATGGCAATGCACATACTTGGATTAAAAAAGGAAGACCTGATCGACGACGTGAAAGAGGTCATCGGCGTGCCGACCTTTTTAAAATATTCGGAAGACGCACAAGTACTTTTTATCTGAGGGATCCTATGAGAACCATTGACGTGACCAAAGACCATTGTCCGATGACGTTCGTAAAAGTCAAAATCGCCCTCGAAGAACTTGCCTTGGGGGAAAAGCTCGATGTGCTGCTCACGCCGGGCGAACCTCTTGAGAACATCCCTAAAAGCGCCGAAGCGGAGGGGAACCGCATCGTCGAAATCAAGGAGGAAAACGGCAATTACCATGTTGTCATCGAAAAGCGCGGCTTTATCCAAGCGGGGTGCGGCTGCCGATGGGGCGTTCAAAATAAACCGGCTTAACCGAGTGAACTTTGACCGACAGGCTGGAAAATTTGAAACGAAGGATTACCATGGTACAGAAACAAGAAACGACAAAGGGCGAACCCATCAACGAAAAGCTCATCCGCAGGATCGCGGATTCGCTTAAAGGCATTAAATTCGGCCAGGTGCTCATAACGGTCCACAACCATAAGGTCGTTCAAATTGACAGGACGGACAAGAACCGCTGCGAACTTGCCGTCCAGATCAGGGACGGCGACGGGATTTGACCCTCCTCCCCCGCCCATGAGGCCGTCAACCCCTCGCATGAAAGGCATCCGCAATGGACGATGTAACCGACGACGATCGGCTTTTCGACGGCGATTCCATGCCGGAGTTCAACATGCTTTCCTATGCTGAAATCCCGGCGTTCTTCCTCCAAGGGTTGACTAATGAACAAATCAAGGGCAGAAGCCAACTCTACCGGACCGCCTATGAAAAGGCCCGCGAGTCCTTCGCGCGAAGGGTCGCCGACCGTAAATGGATGCGGGAAAACGGACTTACCTTCGGCGAAGGAATATGAATAAACGGAATAGTTGGCGTCAATGAAGAAAGAAGAAGTGTACCTTTGGGATTATGAGATCTTTATTGATGTCGCAGAGCGAATACCATATTTTATCGAAGAGGTTTATAACAAGAAACGCCTACATTCTGGAATACAATATTTGCCTCCAGAAGAGTTTGAAGATATTTTATCCGATAAGAATCGTAAAAATAAACTTGGTCAAATTACACTAAAAATTTCAGGAAAGGGTCCGGCATAAGGGCGCACTCAAAAACTATTTTTCTAAAACATTTACACAAGAGGAGGTTTTGATGGTTCTAATTAAAGCATTACTGACAGGACTTTTAGGCGTCTCGCTCTGTATAATGAAAAAGAACGTATGGTATCGCGGAGTAATCCTTGTCGGGCTTTTGGCAATAATGCAAACGGCAAGCGCGGATTGGCAGCACAGTAGTGCAGCACAAGGCGTTATTTACAGTTTAGCGGTAAGCGGGACGAATATTTTTGCGGGAGGCCATGGTATCCTCTTCTCCTCCGATACCGGGACAAGCTGGACCTTGGTCGATTCTGGATTACCAACACCAACAAATGTGTTATCTGTCTTTTCCCTCGCTGCAAGCGGAACGAATATCTTTGCCGGTACTTACGGTCACGGCGTCTTTCTTTCCACTAACAATGGGACGACCTGGACCGCGATCGATTCCGGATTGCCTAGTAAAACAACGGATGTCTATTACCTCTTGGTAAACGGAACGAATGTCCTTGCGGGGGCCCCTAGTCACGGCGTCTTTCTTTCCACTAACAACGGGACGAGCTGGACCGCGGTCGATTCCGGATTACCCCAAAATACTATGTATTCTAATACGATCAAATTCTTAGCTGGAAACGGGACAACTCTTTTTACGGGAATCGTTTATGGTGGCATCTTTCTCTCCACCAACAACGGCGCAAGTTGGACCGCGGTCGATTCCGGATTCATATCGAATGTGACTGTTCATGCCCTCGCGGCAATCGGGACGAACCTATTTGCGGCAACCGATAATAGAGGCGTCTTTCTCTCCATCAACAACGGCGCTACCTGGACCTCAATCGATTCCGGACTACCCCTGCCTTCTAATACCTATTATCCTTCTTTCACTTCTTTAGCGGTAAGTGGAACAAATCTTTTTACGACAACATTGGCCGGAGTCTATCTTTCGACCGACAACGGCAAAAGTTGGACCAATGTTAGCCCCGGATTAGGGTCGTTAATGGATGGTCCCGCATGCTTGGCAATAAGCGGTCGATATCTCATTGCGGGGTCCTCCAGCGGGCTTTGGCGCAGACCTCTTTCCGAAATGCTGTCAGCCACACCGGTTATTCCTTACAATCAAAATACCCCAGCCTTACAAACAAAACTCCGCGTAAGCGCTTCCGTAACCGCGCATGCCGGCATTAAGGTCAACTACAGCCTTGCCTCGCGCTGCAAAGTACAGCTTGGAATTTATACCATTGCCGGGGAGAAATTGGTTTCCCTTGAACAAGGCGAACAGGCGCCGGGAACATTCAGCGTGAGCCTTCCAGCCGATAAAATTCAGGCCGGGCTCTATATATGCCGGTTTCAGGCCGGAAACCGCCGGGAAAGCGCTTTGGTAAGGGTAATGAAATAATCGGAGCGCCGGGGGCAAAAAACGGAAGGGGTTTTATGAAGTGTGCATGGGGCCGTATTTTCGCGTTTTTCTCGTTGTCCATCGTTTGCATCTCCGCTTGCAACAAGGCGCAGACGCCTGCGCCAACGCCTATGACCCACCTTGATGCGTCACAGGGAGGCAAGATCGTCTATGGCACTGTGGACGGAGCCACTACCCAGGCGGCCGCCATGAGCGAGATTCTGGGCAATGTGCAGAACAACTGCGGCGAGAAGCCGCAAATTGGAAAAGTCTTCCAGTTCAAAGGGACCAATACCATCGGCGTCTTCTTTACCGTGACCAACCATCCCGGCGGAAACAAGAAGATTGCCGGCCTGGTACTCTCCGCCGCCTCCGGCCCCAGGCAGGTGGAAGCGGCGCTGGTTTCCAACGACGCCTCGCGCTTCGGCAGGACCGTGAATTCCATGAT
>Ga0182017_10000123_pt1 | contig 57823 bp, 70 predicted proteins | sample 712E3DmetaG_FD_120492 | JGI IMG/M metagenome (GOLD analysis project Ga0182017, IMG submission 120492) | Permafrost microbial communities from Stordalen Mire, Sweden - 712E3D metaG | ecosystem: Environmental > Terrestrial > Soil > Wetlands > Permafrost | place: Sweden: Stordalen | collected... | reverse complement strand
GCGCATACCTGTCAGGCGCACACCTGTCAGGCGCAGACCTGTCACGCGCAAACCTGTCAGGCGCAAACCTGTCAGGCGCATACCTGTCAAGCGCAAACCTGTCAGGCGCATACCTGTCAAGCGCAGACCTGTCACGCGCAAACCTGTCACGCGCAAACCTGTCAAGCGCAGACCTGTCAGGCGCATACCTGTCAGGCGCATACCTGTCAGGCGCAGACCTGTCAGGCGCATACCTGTCAGGCGCAAACCTGTCAGGCGCAGACCTGAAAAAATTGTTGAATCAAAGAACCATCCTGCCGGAAGGTGATTTAATCGGCTGGAAAAAGTTGCAAAACGGCGTGCTATGCAAACTGCAAATCCCGGCTAAAGCAAAACGAGTTGGCGGGTTAATTGGTCGCAAGTGCCGAGCCGAATTCGCCATTGTACTTGGGGGTGAAGGGAAAGGTTTGCACAACGGGCATGTTTACAAAGTGGGCGAAACCGTCAAGCCGGACAAATACGACCCTAACCCGCTATTAGAATGCTCAAACGGCATCCACTTTTTCATCACCAAACAAGAGGCTCAAGACCACAACAGCTAAAACTATGAAATCAAAAACTCAAACCAAGTCCAGCTTGCCGAATCCGAATTTCGGCGTTGACGCTGACGAAAACAATCCGCGTCCTGAAGTCCATCAAACCGCGCCAGCTACGGAGGCGCAAACCTGTGAATGCGGACAGCCCGGATTGTGGCAAGGAGAACGCAACGGTCGAAGGGCGTTTTGCTGTGATGGCCCTTGAATCTGGCCCACTGAACAACGGATTGCGTGACCCAAACACGCTGAAAGTCCTTTCCGATGCTTTCAAAAAGGCATCCACGCTCCGCGCCAAGGCCCGACAATAAACCAAGCTGATTTATGAACCAAGAAACTCGAAACTACCTATCCGAGATCGGACGCAAGGGTGGCCAAGCCAAAAGCCCGGCCAAGACCGCAGCCGCTCGCAAGGCTAACTCGGCGCGGTGGGCAGGACATACGCCGAAAACGCGCCCTGTGAAGCCACAGAATCAGGAAATGGCGTCTGGATAGTCTGTCCATCCACCACATAGGCCCGTTTCAAGCCGCAAATGACTTGAGACGGGCTTTTCGATGTCGGATGGTGTCCAGATACCACCAAACGCCGGAAAATAAGCCGGGGCGCGTGACGGTGGATTTTAAGACCGCTTGGCAACAGGCCAAGAGCGCCCCGGCTTTAAGTGGTTTGGTCAGTTGAATACCATTCGATCATTTGCAGGAAGATGGGTTTTGGAATTGTGATTGTGGCCCGGCATTTTTCGCCGTTTGGCTGGTCGGTGAATATCACAGCTTGGTCGTGTTGCAGCAACATATCGAATCTCCCAACGCTCTTGTGTGTTGAGTCCATCGAGCAGAGGTCGGCCATTGATTCACATTCGCGGGGTTTCATTTCAGTTGTTTTGTCCGGTGTTCACTTGGAATCTGTGCGGGTGTGTCCTGAGTTTGCGAACGAACACAACGCGCTTGTTTACGCGCCGCAGTTGGACGTTCTTGTAATCGCCCCGGCGCAGGGCATTGTAAATCACGGCGGGCGTTGTCAGCATCCGCGCTGCTTCAGTTGCGAGCCATTGCTTGAGCGCGATCATTTCTTCCTCCAAATCGCAATCGGCCTGCCGTTGGCTTCGGGACGGCGGCTTAAGTGCGGGAATGTCAAGCGGTTATTTTTTGAGTTATGCCAACCAGGTTGGTTGAATCAACTGTTAGCCGTCGTATTCGGGCAGGTTTTTTAGAAACGCTTCCGTCACATATTTTCGGCGCACTTTTATTTGAACCGCCGGAATGCCCATGTGGTCGCTTGCCATGTCCAGCCCCGCTTCGTCAGGTGGCCCTGGTATCACGAAGTTTGTCCCGTCATCCGGCGGAATATAGAAGGTTGCGAGCGCGCGCTTACGACGGCTAACAACGCGCTTCAGACGACGCGGGGTACGCCTTCCAGTTTTCGATTGTCGTTTTGTCATATTTACCTTTCTCTTTTTGCCAAGCTCACCGCGAGCGCGTCTGAGCTTTTTCGTTAAACTTTTGCCGCCTCCCGGAACTTCTTCGCCAACTCTGGCGACTGAATGAGCGGTTTTAAATTGACCGTCGAGAAATCAGGCACCATCGAAAGGTCAATGTGCTCCGCGTTGCGAAACAGTCGAGAGGCAATCCGACGCTCAAATTTATTGTCCCATTCGGCGGGCGCAAAGTTTGTCGTGAACAGGTTCCATTTATATTCCCGGCGAGACAGCAGAAGGTAAAGCTGCTCGCGTCCAAATCCGCTTGGGTCGTGCTCTGCTCCAATGTCATCAACCACAGCCAGACTGCAATCCATCAACTCGTCAACCGCTCCGATGTCCTGCCGTTTTTGGAACTCATCCACCACGGATGGCCAGTGATAAAAAAGCGAGTAAGCCAGCCCGGTTTGATCTCCAAGGTCGGGCCGGTTCACCATCGGCATGAATTGCGCGGTGAGTGACGCCCAACGGCAGACTTGTTTTATCAGGCGGGTTTTTCCGCTCCCGTTCTCGCCGTAGAGAATGACGGTCCTGCCGCAGCTTGGCTGTTTTGAATAAGCTGCGCAGAAATTAAACAGTGACGCCCGCGCCTGATTGAGTTGTGGGTGGGTTATTTTCATCGGCAGCCACTTGGCTTGCCAGGCGAGCGCGTTCGGCTTCGAGTTCGACTTGGCGGCGCGGCTTGGCGGTGGCGTAGTCCGTAGGCCCGCGAATGATTCCGACGTTTCGAGGATTTGGGCGGCTGTTCGTGCTGTTGATTTTTCCGTTTCCATAATTTTGAGCGTTGAGCTTCCAGTTTGAAAGCGCGTGAGTCCATGACCGCATTGGGTTTTTCCCAACCTTCCAACCGTTAGCGGTGTAGTGGTTGAAAAACTTCTCCGCTTCGAGGTCGCTGAGTCCGATTTTGGCGGCTTGAAGCTTCACCGTTTCGAGCGCGGGGGGAGTGAAGCGACCATTCACTTCCTTCTTTCCTTCTATTCCTTCCTTCCTTCCTTCTACGTGAGTAGGCGGTGACTTGGCGGTGACTTGGCGGTGACTTGCGGTGTTTTCGTGGTCAATAATCCACCCAACCTTTTCAGAACAAAGCACTTCCAATGCGCGGGCGATTTCGGATTCAGGCCGGCGGAACTTCAAAGCCAGGTCCTCGACTCCCCATCCACTCACCGCCTTGTCACCGTCTGGTGTGAGCCAGCCGTTGCGTTTGCGCTGCTGGGAACAGGCGCCCACAATGCAATGCCAAATGCCGTAGATCGCCGCCCCGTCCACCTCGGCCATGATACGGCAAAAGCCCATACCATGCTGCTTGTTTGGAACGCACACAAACGAGCACTGGATACGGTTGCGGCTGCGGTCGTTCTCAAAAAAGGCGTCCCAGTCTTTAATTTGGTAGAGCGGCATAATTCAAAATCTCAGTTCCGTTGCCGGCGGGGACGGTGACACTTCGCAGCAGCCTTGCGGCACTTTGGAGGGCGTCGAGAACGCCAGCAACGGAGTTGAATTTTCGATTGTCATGTTTCTGCGCTTACGGTCGGGTGTCACGCCGCCGGTTCCTGCGAACACCCAACCCTCGCAAAAGTCCAAGATTCCGTCAACACACACTTTTTGCCAATCGCAGGACAATAAACGGTTGGTTGGACAATTAGCATGTCCAAGGCTCAGTCATTAACAAATCTGTAATCGTAATTTATTTTGAAATGATTGTTGACTCGTCGCCAAGCCTGTGAGAGTGTTCGGCCAATGAGAACACCCAGTGAAGACCTTATCCGAGCGCGAAAGCTGCTCACCGTCCTCAAACCACGCCAGTCACTCAAGCGGCCCTGCGACCTGCGAATGCGCCGGGTGTTCTACAACGCCGCCAAAGACATCGGCATCGTTATCCGTGCGCTGGTCACCCCAGAAACCAAAGGTGCCGCACTTAACGAACGGCTGTTTGAGGTTGAGAGGATCGCATGACAACTATTTTGCAGCGTAGAATTTTGGCTGGGTCTGAAGTTAGCTGTTTGTTGAAAAACAAAATGACGAAAGCCAACAGGCACTCGCTGCCTAACCACAAAGCGAGCAAACCCGCCTCAGAAATGGGGCGGGCAGCTTTCTCCGAAATCGTCGGCTTCCTTTTTCTGGCCGTCGCCCTCTACTTTTTCACCATCGCATTTTTCATCGAATAACCATCAACCAAAATAAAACCATGCCACCACAAAACACAACAGTCACAAAATTAAAAGCAAAATCACCGGAAGATGTTCTTCCAGGTAAAACCAAAGGAATGATTTTCGGTGCGTCCGGCGTCGGAAAGACATGGTTCACTCTGACATTTCCAGCGCCGTATTACATTGACACAGAGGGTGGGGCGGATTTGCAACATTACCAAGACCGGCTCAAGCGAAGTGGGGGCGCCTACATTGGCCCGAAAGACGGCGCACTTAATTTCAATTTCTTGATCGAGCAGATGCAGGCGCTCGCCGCCGAAAAGCATCCTTACAAAACGCTCATCGTGGACAGCATCACGAAGCTTTACCAGACCGCCATTGCGAACGAGGCGGAACGCCTGGGCGAGAAAGACGCCTTTGGCGCGTCTAAGAAGCCGGCCATTGCCGGAATGCGGCGGCTGGTCAACTGGGCGATGAAACTGGATATGAATATCTGGTTTGTCGCGCACGACACTGCTGAATGGGGTTTGGACGCCAAAAGCGGCCAGCGCACGGAAATTGGTCGCATACCCGACGTTTGGGACAAACTCATTTTTGAGCTTCACCTGACGCTCCAAGCTGTCAAGCGCGGCCCGGCGAGAATTGCCATCGTAAAGAAATCGCGGTTGCTCGGCTTCCCCGACCTTGAGCAGTTCCCGCTCGAATACGACGAATTTGCGAAGCGTTACGGCAAGGATTACATCGAATCCGCCACGCATCAAATCACGTTTGCAACACCGGAGCAGATCAAGGAAATCGAAAAATTGCTTTCGGTAGTCAAAACCACGGAACAGGAAATCGAAAAAGTTTGGACGAGGGCCGGGGTTGAATCCTGGAAGGAGCTTTCGACTGAACAGGCGGCGGCGACAATTATCTGGCTTAAGAAAAAACTTCAATAAAACAAAATTATGGCACTAAAATTTACACCAAAAGACGAATCCGAAATATCGCGTTTTTCAAATCTGCCGGACGGTGACTATCCGTTCACAGTTTTGGAGAGCGATATCAAAACCAGCAAGTCGGCAAAGAACGCCGGTAAGGAAATGTGTGCGCTGAAATTGAATGTGCATGGCCCGGACTTTGATCGTCACGTTTATGATTATTTCGCGGACTGGTTCAGTGAGTGGAAGTTGAAGCATTTCTGTGAGACGACGAGAAAGGCAAAGGAATACGAATCTGGCGTGGTTGACCCGGCTTCAAATTCTTGGGCGGGCCGAACTGGATTTGTGCGGTTGAAAATTACCCACGATCCGAAATACGGCGATAAAAATGAAGTGGACGATTACTTGCCGCCTGCGCCGGTGACAATTCCAGCGACGAAGCCCGCCCCATTGCCAAGCGAAGGCGAATCCGATGACGTGCCTTTTTGAAAATGAGCAACATCGACTATTCTAAAAGGAGAACATTGCATGCCCACACCAAAATCAAGCAAAACCCACGTAGCGATGCAGCCAAAGTCTAGTCGGGAATCCCTAACTAAAGACGTCGTTTGTAAGCGCCTGAAGATAAAACCGCATTCCGGCGATATCCCTTCCTTTGCGACCATCCGCAAAGCACTAGATACAATTCGCTAGCATACCGAGCTATTCGTTCAACAGCGAAGCTGGTAGGACAACGGTGCGGCAAAACGGCTAAGACGCACTGGATCGTGTTCATGAAGCCGAACGAATCAAGCTCACCCGCGCCGGTGGCGGGTGGAGAAAGGAAAACTGGAATATGAGTACTGCCAAAAAAACAACCAAACTGAAGGGGCTATCCGACGTCGCGGTGAAGCGCGTTGTTAGCCGTCTGCGTGAACAACTCCAAAACCTCACGAACAGGGCTGACTACGTGTGTGCTCATCGCTACGACGCCCAAGCGCTAGTCGGAACACGAGAAGTCGCAGTAAGTGATTTGGGGCGCGAGGCATCAAAAGCCCGCATCTTACTCGCAGAGACGGCTAACGAATCAAGCTCTGCCACGAGTGGTGGGCAGGGAGTAACCAATGCAACCAAACCGTAAAATTAACGCGATGCCGCCAACTGGAAGGGACACCACTCGTTGTGCAGCAGCGCGTTGTTAGGTGCGAACTCACGAATATGAAAGTCATCCAAGAAATAAATGACGCGCTAGAGGGAACGGAATACCGATGCGCCGAATGTGGAACGAAGCTCGGCAACTTCACAACAGAACTGCGCCATCCAAGCGAGAAAGACGTGGGAAAGTTCCTAACCAAGATGGAGCGGATAGACTGCCCATTCGCAGGCAAAAAATGTGAAAAACCGAGCATTGAATGCCGAGAAATCAATTAGCACCTAACGAGAAAGTTCAGATATGAGCGACCATTGTAAAAGTCATATCCTCTACGACGAGGACTGCATCTTGTGTCAAGACGCCATGAGGCGAAAGCGGAAAAGCGAATTATCTGCAACGCCTTGTTCGGCTTGGGCAACGGATGAAAACCGCCATAAAAACGGGAAGTGCAAAGAGTGTGCTGCGGTGTGGCCGGGGCATAAAATTGACTGCAAATCAGGAAATGAAAGGGCACGCAAATATCAGGAATCACTTCCGGTGCGACCACAAATGAAAAAGCCGAACGACCGACATCAGGCGCGGCGGGTAATGCCGAGACTCACAACTGAAACCGAAATATGAAAAGACTGAAATCAATCGCACTGGCAGGAACACTAGCTGTCGCCTGCATGGAATTGTTCAGCGGCTGCTCGAAACAAGAATCAGCCACCGAAACAACTGTGACGCAATACAAGACAAACACCGTATATGTGACAGACAGCAAACAAATAGAACTCGCCTTCGTAAAGGGATACGACGCCGGTTTTGCACTGTGTAGCGACATTGATAAAGGACTGGTCGCAAATCCAGCAGCCGGTAAAGAACGATTCGCGGCAGAAACAAAAGCATACCTCTCTACGGTAAGCCGCTGAACAATGATTAAGCAACATTTGTAACTTATCTATGACAACGGATCAGGCAGTTCAAAAAGTACGCGAGTTCATAAGGCTAAAGCACTTCTCGCTTTCTACCGAGGATAGTTATTGCCTCTATGTCCGCCAGTTTTGCGAACACTCCCAGCGCCTGCCTAAATCTCTATCCACCGAGAAACGCATCGAATCTTACTTGTCTATAAGTCCGCTTGATGCCATACTAAAACCTTCCCCCATCCCCCGCCGGCTGCCGTTATCGCAGCCCAGCGCGTTCTTTGTTCTAAATCAAAACGAGACTGCTTTGAGCGTCTCACAGACACAGAAGAACGCTGTCGCTCCGCAAGGGGCGGCAGCCGGCGGGAGATAAAAACAACAACCATAAACCACGAAAGACGCCATGACACCCATCAAACCAAAAATCGAAACCAAGTCCATTAAACACACGTTCACGCCCGAAGAAGTCTTGCAACTCAACGGAGATTTTCGCCGGTCTTACGACTCGCTCAAATCCGTTGAGGCGGAATTTGACAGCGTGAAAGCAACCTACAAAGCCAAGACCACCGAAGCGGAAAGCCGCATGGAAACCCTGTCCGCGACACTCAATGCCGGGTTTGAAATGCGACCGGAAAAGTGCGTCGTGGTTTTCTGCCCAAATGATTCCAAGAAGTATTATTTTTTGGAGAAGTTCATCGCCGACATTTGGAAAGGCGAAATTCCAACTGACAAGGAAGTGCTTGCCCTGAATTGCTGCCTGTCGGAAGTGATGACTCCCGCCGACTTCCAAGCCGAGTTGATCGAGGCCGAAGCCAAGTTTGAACTGCGCGAGGAAATCCCACTGTTCACACCGGCCAACGATGACAACGGCACGCTCATTGTCGGACGGTTCGGCAAAAAGTGGTATGCCGCGCTCCGCGTCAAAATCGGCACGCGCATCCTGGGCGAGCGTCTGGACAGCGAACAACCCGCCAGCAAGGAGCGGTTCGATGCCGTCAAGCGCGGCTGCAAGCGGTTTAATGACTGGCTCAACGCGAATCTCGGCGCGGACGGTGCCAAGGGATTCCAAAACGGTATTGCCGACGTGCTGGCGAAGAACAAGGAAAGGGACGAGTAAGTGCTGACCGCCGACTTCAATTCAACCATGCGGGCGAAAGGGTTTGCCCAAAACTCCGCTGGCGAGTGGGTAAAGGTTTCGTCCCGCCCGCTCGCCAGCACTCCCGCGCCGGTTGCTGGTCAGGACAAGAGGATACGCCAGGGGGAGAAGCCGCCGAACAAGCTGGAAGCTGATTGGCGTCGTCATCAAGAGGCATTACATCCCGACATTAAATTCCGCGCACAGGCAATCCGCTTCCGGCTGGCCAATGGAGCGTGGTATAAACCGGACCTGATGGCGTGGATGGAGGGCGGGCTTGTTTGTTGGGAAACGAAAGGGCCGAAGCAGGCAAAAAACGTCGCACGGGGTATCCTCACCATTAAAGTCGCCGCCACGCTCTGGCCGGAAGTGGATTTCTATTTGGTGTGGCGTGAAAAATCCGTCTGGAAACAGCAGCTTGTTTTACCATGACCCCCCTCGCCGCCATGCTTCTCGCCCGCGACCAAGCCCGCAACAAGGGCAATCTGGCCGTCATGTGGGATTCTGGCGAGTTACTCGGTCGCGTGGTTGTGATTGAGGACGACGGGCAGACCGTAACCGTAGTTGCCGAGGACGGCGTGCAAGAGCGGTGGAGCAGGGTGGAGTTCCTTAAAAAGTTCAAACAGGTATGAAATACCAAGTAATCTACGCAGACCCGCCGTGGCGCTACCAAGACGCCGGGTGCAATGGCAACGCGGAAGGCCACTACAACACGATGAGCATCGAACAAATCAAAGCCCTGCCCGTCGCGTCAATCTCCGCCAATGACTGCGTGCTGCTCATGTGGGCAACGTGGCCGCTACTTCCCGAAGCTTTGCATGTCATCGAGGCGTGGGGCTTCAAATACAAATCAATCGGCTTTTTGTGGGTGAAGAAAAACAAATCCGATGCGGGCTTCTTCTTCGGGCTTGGCCGCTGGACTCGCGGCAACTCGGAAGTGTGCCTGCTTGCCACTCGCGGCAAACCCAAGCGCGTCGGCAATGCGGTAAGCCAACTGTGCTTTGAACCGCTGACTCGACACTCTGAAAAACCAATCGTTATCAAAGACAAAATCGTGGAATTGTTCGGCGACGTGCCGAGGATCGAACTGTTCTGCCGCAAACGAGAAACCGGCTGGCACGCCTTCGGCGACGAAGTTGAAAGTGATGTGGAGTTAATATCAACATGAACGACTTCCCCAAAACAGCCTCAGCCCTGCGCGAACTGCGCGTGGCGTGCCGTCAACTGGCCTGCGCCAATCTGCGGGCACGGCTGAACCGAAGAAACTATCAATTCAAATGAACTCTGAAACACCAAGAACACTAGAACAACTAGGATTTAAGAAGTGTGAAGTCGGGGATGATTGTTATATCCAGTCATCAACCGAATTGCATTTGACCAGCATCGGGCTCACAGAGGCTGTTAAAGACCAACTCGAACAGGAATTGAACCGATGGAAGCAAGGCTCAAAAGGGCTTTTGGAATTGGCTCTGGCCATTTCAAATGAATACACGGATGCGGCAGATTGGGTGGACGACATTGGTAGGATTCAAAAAATGGCCCGCGCCTCTCTCGCCCAATTCAATCAACCAAAATGAAAAACAGCGATGAAATAATTGAATCCGAACTCAATCAAATATCAATTCAAGACAATATGAAAATAAAATTCGTCAAACAAGACTGCTGGATAGGTCTATACTGGAAAACTCTCGTCCCGGAGCCAACGTGTCACTGCGGCGACCCAATAGCCGGTCATGCCTACACCAGCGGCCACACGCCAACCGAAATGACGCAACCGAAACAAACGACGTGGTATCTCTGCATTGTGCCATGCTTCCCAATTATTTGGCAAACTGAAACTCGCAGAGCGCCAAAGTCCGAATCTGAAAAAGTTAATGAGTTTGTGAAGGAATTTACCGGACACTATGAATGCAAAACACCTGACCGTAAAACGACAATGAGCGAAGGTTCGCCGGAATACTGCCCAAACTGTCAATCTGCTCGTCAAGGACTCGAACACATGAACACACCAACACCAGAGACGGATGCTTTTATTCTTAAAAATCATAAATGTGAATTAGGAACACTTGGACTTGTTATCTTCGCCCGCAAACTCGAACGCCAACGGGATGAGGCAAGGAAAGTTGAAGCGTGTGTTATTCTTCCGAATGTGGCATCCTACATTTATCAGATTGAAACCGAGCGCGACCGACTCCGAAAGATGCTCGCCAAATGCCTCGACGCCCTGAATCAAGAAGCTATCGCCGCTGACCATTGGGCGCGCGAAGCAGAGAAGTGTGCTGCGTGGTATCAGATACGGGCCGAGGCCAGAGAGATTTTGGGGATACCTGACAGTCACAAACATTCATCAATACCTCCCGTAACCGACATCCCGGAAGAAAACGACTTTTACAGCAAAATTGAAGATAATCTTGCGAGGGGGTTAAACGCAGACGGCTCAAAGCGGAAAAAGACTAAATGAAAATTCCATCCATTGACTTGACCGAAGAAAAAGAGTCCAACTATTTCGCCATGTGTTTGCTCATGCCGGAGGAATTGGTGCGTAAAGAGATTAAGCGCATGGGCGGAAACATAGACATCGGCGATGATATGGCCATGAAGAAACTAGCCGTGAAATTCGGAGTGTCTATCACAGTTATGACGCTTCGATTAGGACAAATATCCACACCGTTATGACCCCCCGCTTTCCAATTTTGTTTTACGGTCAACCAAGCTGACGGATGAGGAAATGAGATGAGTGAACCTAAACGAATCCAGTTGAGTCGAAAGCGCGGCTGGCGTATGCCTCCAAACACCGTGAAAGTTTCCCGCCCATCACGCTTTGGCAATCCATTCCGAATTGGAATAGACGGCGACCGCGACCAATGCGTTTCGCTTTACGAAGCCAACATCACGGACGGGTTGATTGGCGATGCCATTGAACAGTTGCGCGGCAAGAACTTGGCGTGTTGGTGTCCGCTGCCGAAAGCGGGAGAACCTGATATTTGTCATGCCTCGGTGCTTATCCGACTCGCAAACCCATGAAATTTGATTTCAAGCCAGCCGCCGTGAAGTTCGTCATTGACCATGCGTGCGCTTCGCAAGTTCCTGTGGAGATGGTCATTGAAGCGATGGCGGCAGGAGCGGCAATGGTGACGCGAGTCGAGGCTGACCGGGCGCACAAGTTGCGTGCGGGAGTTGATCTCGGCGGGGAAAAGTCAGGCGAGTTGCAGGTAAAATGAAAGGAATTATGACTGAAAAAGAAATGAGAAAATTGGATGCCCATTTAGCCGGGCGTGTGATGGGATGGAGGCGCGTCGCAAAGTTAAACCAACTGGATGCCGCGTCATTTTACTTGCACACGACTGACGGGGTTATCATCGAGGAAAAGGGACAAAGTAACCGGATTAAATACTTTCGTCCAACCACCGACGCCGCCGCCGCGATGATGGTGCTGGAAAAGTGTGCAAAAGAATCGTCCATTCCTGTTCAGATTATTCAAGGCATGGGAGATGGATATGCTGTTGTTTTTACAACCAACAAAAGAGGCGAAACACTTCACGAAGGTGGAGCCGAAACCCTTCCTCTGGCCATTGCCAAGTATTCGCTTGCGCTCTTTTCTAAAAAGTGATATTGTGAATTATGACTATTGCTAGACAGGCCAAAAACATAATCGGACAGCGATTTGGTATGGCGCTCATTCTTCGCCCCATCAGAATCCCAGGAAAGCAACTGATGTGGCACTGCAAATGCGACTGTGGAAAAGAATTTGATTCATTGTCGCACCCATTTCTGTCTGGAAAGAGAACTGGATGTCCAGCATGTTCGCGTAAGACATACCACGATTTCTGGGGCGGCGTAAAACGGGGAAAGAAAAACGAATGTTGGCCTTGGATGAGGGCAATTTCCAAACAAGGATATGGGACTCTGAGCAAAGACCGATTGCCTTTCGGGGCGCACAGGATGGCTTGGATTCTTTCTAGGGGCGCAATTCCGCAAGGTCTTTTTGTGTGTCATCGTTGCGACAATCCGCCGTGTTGCAACCCAAACCATTTGTTTATCGGAACTCATCTGGATAACATGAAAGACAGAACCAATAAGGGGCATTATTTTACGCGGTTTAACGGTCATAAACGGGCCAAGTTGGTTGGAAAAAGATTCAATCAATTTTCGGACCTGATTCGGTTGGGGGAAAAGCCGACACGCATTGCTAAAAGATTTGGAATATGCGAATCCACCGCCTGCCGAATCGCCAAGAAGCTGTTTGAGCCAAAATGACCATCTGCCGACGCGCCAGAAGGCTGGTTTGGCTTCCTACCGCTTGATTTGCCGCACTTTCACCCCAAAAAGCATCAACTTTGCCTAAAACCTGTCTTATCCGTGAATTGCAGGCCCGAAAACCCGCCATCCGAGAATGCCAACAAGGATGAAGAATATCACATTGCTGCTGAGTGGCCGCAAGGTGGTTCGATTTGCCGGGCCTTCCGGCCAGCCGAAATACAAACTGAACAAAACGCAAACAACGTAGATAATCCAAAACCAAATATTTAATGTCATGCGCCAACCCTAGCCCCGAATCGGGCGTGACGCAAGTGGGGTAAAACCCTACCCGTCACTTCTTCAAAGCGTTCATGGCCAGAATCAGCATCAGGGCCGAGCCGGAGAACAGAAATATTACCACAGCATACGTTAACATTGCCAGCCTTCCTCAATTAACCGGGGTGAAATGTAAAGGTCGCGCGGACTGACCTGCCCAATACTGCACCTGACCAGTGGCAGGCACATCGGCGCGCACATGGAAATGCAGCGCATGACATACCAAGAGCAATAGCCGGACAGGTCGAAAGGGATTTCCTCGTTGAAAAGGAACCGGAACAAATCCGCGTTGCTATATTTTAGCCCGGCCTCCAAGTCCAAATCAAACAGGCGCTCAAACTTTGATTCCAGTTCGGGCGGCAATCCGGCCAGCGAAAATACTTGGACGATTTTCTTTTCATCGTCAGAGATTGACCGTTCGCGTATCTTCGGCGGATACAATTCGTGAACCAGTCCGTTTGCGCGCAAAAATCCAACATGATGCGCCGGGCCGTGCGTTAAAAACTGAATGGCCCCTTCGAGGAAATCGGTGGGCGGCGCTGTCCAAATTAAAATTTTCATGATAGGACCTTGTTGGGCTGCGCGGTCGCGGCTTTGGTTGCTTCGATTAAAATGTAGTGCCGGAAGGAAAAGCCGTGGACAGCCTGCACAATGAACCCGGATTCAACCAGCAATTCGCATAACTGTTTCGTGGTCATCACGCGCACATGGCCGGTGACTCCCGAATAGCAGGGATGGTTCTTTTCCAAGCCATGATTATCTGCGGTACCCTGCTTCCATCCGCCGCGATACTTTCCGCAGCACGGCTGGGTGCTGAACGGGGCAACGCCGAGCAGCAATGCAAAGATGTTTGGCAATGAGCCGAGATTCTCCGTCGCCAGCAACAACTTTCCGCACGGTTTCAAAATGCGATACAGTTCCGACAAAAACCAAGTCGTGTTGTGAAGGTGCTCGATGACCTGTTCACAGACCACAACCCCGTATTGGTTGTCAGGATAAGGAAGCCGGTGGGTGTTAAAATCAAGCCCGTCAATTTTCGCATCACATTTTGGAATGTTGTGCCAGCGGCTTGATGTGACGCCACCGCCGATGTTGACCAGCGGCCCCCTTCGTTCCAAAGCGATTGCCTCCGCCTTTTTCTCGCAAGCGGTTATTCCATGTCGCCAAGCAAACAGGATTAAATTCTGCATCATATTATTCCTTTGGTTTTGGTTGTCATAGTCGCGCCAGCCCAACAAATCGCCGAAGCCAACAGCCATTGGGTGGCCAGCCTCCGCTTTCACGGTTGACGGTTTTTGGTTGGCTGTGGCTTGGCTCATACGTTGATTTGTCAGCCTTCACAAAACATTGCGGGCGGCGGTGCCCCATACGGAGCCAGTGCCGCCCGACAACCCTACCCCAAAATTAGAATCCTTTCATCCAGCCAAGGAAACCGTGATAGCGCGTCACATCATAAGGCCCGCTGCCAAGCCATTTTCCGTAACTCGCACCAACGACAAATTGGCCACCCCACAGATGCCCAAATTGGGCATAAGCACCAGCATCTTCAATTAAGGACGCGCCACTTCCGCCTGAGAATGGAGCGCCAATTCCGCCGAGAACAAACGGAGTAAATTTAATGGACTGCCCCACGCTGATCGGCAACTTCAACTGGATGTTGCCTGACACCATGCTAAAATCGCCGAGCCAGTCAAGACCAAGGCCCGCCCCAACGTAGTTGTTGACGTTGTAAATGCCGAGGATGCCCCCGCCAATCTTTGTTGGCGCACTGGGCGCATAGGTCGCGTATGGCGCAATGGCATAATTCGTTGCTCCCTTGAAGTCGTTCCAAGCCGTGCTTAGAAAGCTTTGAGCGGTGGGCGGGGGTGTAACTCCGTTCGTCTGAACGATTACGACGACGTTCGTGACGGGCGCTGGAATCGCCACATTGATTGTGTCAGTCTCGGTAGTGACGATCTGCCCATTTGCGTTCGTGACTGCGGTGAAGACTACGTTCGTTGTGTAGGTCTGCGCCTGTGCCGTAAAACCGATGGCCAGCATAGCCGCCACCGCCGTTAGGATTAGGAGTGTTTTTTTCATGGTGAATTAAAGGATACTGCGTTTTCTTTGAATTGCCAGCGTGAAATTATGGCGTTGGCGGAACGGCTGACGTGGCTGCCAGTGGCGCAGCAGAGGCATCCGGGCCTTCAAGATTGATCTTGTCAATCGCAACGGAGTTCTTTTCAGAGTTTGCGGCATCGCCAGAAAACATCAATCCGATTCCCCCAATGATGGCCGTCAATGAAATTGTCCATGTGTTTTCGTCGGCGGTATGGGCGCGAACGGAAAACACAAGATGAACGACTGAACCGAGAATCATCAGCAAACCGGCAGACGTTGTTTTCCAATGGGCAAACAGTTTTTGAATCATAATCTCAATTTGTTTTTGTTCTATCTTCCTTGGCTATGTGCATTTTTATCATTTCCTCAACCGTGTTTAATTTCTCGCCCAAAGCATTCAATCTGGCACTTGCTGATGGAGTTCCGGCTACATCCACCACCTTCCGCCACGCTTTCAAGTCGGCCACGTCTGTTTGGGTTGTTGCGATGGCGGCAGTCTGTACGCCTTGACTGATAATGATGGCATCCAACTTCGTTGAGATTGTTGCCGCCCACCAAATAGAAGTGCCAAATCCTCCAGTTAAAAGAAGTGCGATGGTCAACAACAACCCAATCCGAATGGGTGTTTTTTCTCCAATAATTCCATTGTCGCGCATCTGTCGCAATTCTCTGCGCTGCTCTTTGCGTTCTTCGCGGCGTTCGTCTCTTAATTCGGATTCGGATTCGGATTCGAGTTTCATATTGTCCATTCACCCTTTCATTTCCTCACTGGTGCGTAAACTTTCAAGCCCGTTGGCGGCGTGTTTGATGTCAAGATTGCGGTGACGGGTGCGCCGGGGCTGGTTCCTACCAACCAAGAACCCAAATCTCCCACAGCCGGGTCGGGATACGTCCATTGATAAGACGGCCCCATAACATTCGCCCCACCAAATGGGGACAGTCTAAATTCATTGGCTCCAAATGTCATAAGATACGTTCCTCCAAGTTGTAAAATGGTCGCATTCGGATTGTACCCATCGGAACCACGAAGATAATACCGGCCCGCCACATCATACACCGCCCCGGCCGGGATCAAATTCGTTGTTGGCTGACTGGTCATAAACTCAAATGCCCCGACATCTGGCGCACTACCGGAATAAGACAAAGCCACGCCCTGCCCATTCGTCCACGTCACCGAACTGTTCACCGTGAGTGTGTTTCCAGAAATGGAGGTAATCGTAACTGTATTGGTTTGACCTTGCAGTTGAATTGTGTCCCCCGGAATTGTGTGTCCGGCGGCTGTCAAACCCGCGTAAAAGTAATTCGCATCACCGACATTAAATGTCGTGCTGCTACCGCTCGCACTGGTGATGGTTGTCAAGAAAACCCCTGCATCAATCGCTGGACTGCCTGTAGTCAAATGATAGTCTGGCTGTGTCTGACTGAATGGCCCGCCAAGCGTCGTGTCCGCGAACATGGGATTGACGTTTGTGAGGTTGTTCCGCCAAAGACCAATTCCAGATGAGTTGTTGACCATCAAGAGCGCGACGCCACTGTAATAATTAGTCTCATTGCCCCAATAGAGGTTGTTCACAAAAAAGTTATTGGTCGTTCCGGTAGTCATTACCGAAGCGACACTCCACTCGTAGGTTTGGTTTAAGTTCGTGCTGCCAAACCCATTGCCTACTATGGTATTATTGTAAAAGTAATTGCTGCCGAAATACCAGTTTGCCGTGCCGGGCTTGGGATAAATAACAAGTCCGGCAAAGTCGTTGTTAGCGAGTGTATTCATCCGCATGATATTTAACGATGCCCCGTCAAACTCAATCCCATGAGAACCACTGTTCGGCGTAATCCCGGCATATTGACATCGGTTGTATTGAGCGATGTTTCCCACGCAATACTCCCCACCCAACTCCATGTCCCTCATGCCAACTTCTTGATTGATGTTTGTGGTCATAAAATACCACGGCTCGTTGTGCATGAAGTTATACTGAACGAGATTATTCTGCCCATAGACCGACAGGGTGTCATGCCCGGCATGATAGAGATTGTTACTCTCAATGATGTTGTAAGCCGTGCAATCATTAGTCGAATAGAACAAGCCAAAAGTGGCGCTGTGCCCGCTACCCTGAACAGCCGTTGGGTCAACTCCCCCGTCGTGAATGGTGCAGTTGTGAACCCAATTCGATTGCGAACTGGAATACATCGAGAACACCGCCAAACAGCATCCAACTGACGTGTCCCCGCCTCCAAAATCACAGTAGGCAATCTCACAATTTGTCACACCAAAGCAAAGAACGGAACGATAGGCATTTGTTACATTGATTCCAAAAATCTTCACCCATGAACAGGCCGTGAGTTGAATGGCATTATTGTTCGGCCCACTGCCATAAATTATGGGATATTCGCCCGGATAATTAGAGACTACAATAGGACTGGCCTGAGACGCGGAGACATTTGCAACGAGCAATCTGTTGTTTAAGCCATCATTCGTGTGATTCCAAACACCTCCCCTAACATAAAGCGTATCCCCCGGCTGCAATGCATGAGCACTACCCCAGTTAATCGGGTAGAAATCCGCAAACGGGCCGGTCGTTCCCGAAACATACGTCGGTGCAGAACCATCCCAAGAGTTATTGCCATTGGTTGCGACATAGTACGTCGTAGCCATCGCCGGGACAGCCAGCAGCAGGGCGCAAAGGATGGAGAGGCGAAGGGTCATATGTAAATTAAAACCCATACGAGCAGGCCAATGGTCGCAAGGCCAAGTCCACGATAAAGTTTTCGGAGGGTGGTCATGGCGTCAAATAGTCAATGCCATCCAACAGGGATAGTAGGAGTAGGAGGATGGTTTTCATGGGCCTGCTTGTTGAAGCGTTTTCCAAATGACTACAATTTTGTAATTGTTCGTGGTTGCCAACCCGCCCGTAAACATTTCCACTAATCCGCCCGCCGCGGCCGTCGCATTTATGCTGACTGACGACCCAAGGGACTGACTAGCGGAATATAAAGATGCCCCAACAACCGTGGGAGTGGCATTTGAAGTTGGAGCGCAGTATTTTATCATTTTCTCTTGAACAAAAGACCCCTGCAAAATGTTGGTTAGACAGTCTCCGACAGCAGTGCAGTCAATAAATACCGACCCAGAATTGGTAAGCAGGAAGTTGTTGGTAAATAAATATACTGTGGCGGACCCCTGAGAATAAAGCACATTTGTCTGCCATATCCAAATCGGCAACCGCTCCGGCGGAACAGTGCCGGTCAGGTTGGTGGACGCAACGCCACCGCTGAAGGTTGAAGCAGTGACGTTGCCAGAAGCGGTGATGTTAGATAACCCAACCAGGCTGTTGGTGTAACTCCTGCTACCAACACCATCTGTTATCAGCACACCGCCGGGCAGATTTGTGCCGGACGCGGTCAAGGTGCCCATCGGCAAGGTGCCAGTCAGGTTCGCTGAGTTGAGTGGCGCGGTGTTGGTGACAGTCGCAGGCAAATTCCCGGCAGACAGGTTTGCGGGATTCAGGTTCGTCAGGTTGGGGCCGCTGCCGGTGAAAGTTCCGGTGAAAGTATTGCTCGGATTGGTAAAGTAATTCGTCCCACTCCACGCCTGCGGTGTGCCGTTTGTGTTCGCGTTGTCGCCTGCAGTCAGGGACACGTTAGTCTTATCAATTTGATACATTGTTAAATGGGCCGCATCAACGATTAGAATTGTCTGCCCATTACTCATCTGAGGCTCATAAGGATAGTTTGTTACTACTGTTCCTTGTGCAAAGATATTAAGGGCTGTTAATAAAACATAGATAGAGACGATTAACTTTTTCATAATGATATAATTGGATTTCCGGCCGGGTCAAAAATTGTTAGGCCGTTGGGGTCGAGAAGGTAGTTTAGTGACACTGACCCAGTTATGTAATTAGTCATCAACACGTTTTCAATGTTGGTAACAGACGATAGGCTGGCGTTGGTACTGATTGCGAAGCGAGCAATGTCACAGTAGGACAAAAATGAAGGATTGATAACCAAACCATTAAACCCCACACTCGTTCCACCACTACTGCTTCCAATATCAATTCCATTTAATCTTATATTAATGGAAGAAACGGCCCAAGAGATGGTTATCAAATTGAACCCACTAGTGGGAAAAGCAGTAGCGGGAATGAGTCCGGGGTTTCCTGCGGACATCGCATTAAGATGGGGGGTTCCATAGCCAAAATCTGCTCCACCCAAACTGGGAGTACTAGAAGAAATAGGGCTGCTATAAATAGTCTCCCCCAAACTCCAATCAGATGAAGATGTGGCCATTACCAGAAACACAACCAATGGACACGGATGAACAAGTGTGGTATTGGCCATTGAATTGCCAGTGCCTCCACCGAGGGCAGAAGCCAAGAAACGGACAACGGAATGTCCATTGGCAATGTTCGTTTCTAGGGTAGTCCCTCCACTAAAATTATACCCGTTTCCGCTCTGGTCGTTCCATTGTATAATAATTCCAGTATTGGTTGCCGGTGTGGTTCCCGCATCAGAGAAAACTCCCAAATCAGGATTCAAATCGAGCAACAAGGGATAAGGAATAGCAGCAGCACTTGGCACGGCGGATATCAGTTGCCCGGCAAACGACGGCTGTCCACCAAACTGGTTTGTCACATTCTGACCGAATGCGATTCCAGACAGGGCTACAAATAGTATGACTGCAATCAGTTTCATCAGTAGGTTATGATGTTGGTTGAAACTGCCCACATTATCGGCATACCAAGTACATTTGTCCCAAGCATGTAGCCGGTATTGTGATTGCTGAAGGTCATACTAGGCACATAATGGATGCCTCTGATTGTTGACAGAGCAGTGATGTTAGTTACAGATAAGAAGTAATTTGTTTGACCATAAGCATTCACTGTTGGTGTACTACTCATAGTGGTGTCAACCGAGACACTTGATGAAGGGACATTAGACAGTGTTGGGCCTTGGCCAATGAAAGTTCCGGTGTAATTTGTTGACCCTGAATTTCCGACATCTAAATAGGCAAGTTGAATGGTGCTGGCTCCATCATTGTTCCACTGCGAAGACAAACCGAACGGTGAGTGCAAGATTACTGTCCCCCCAGACGTTACATTGATTAGTTGGTTTGTCGCGCCAGCGTAACTGATTGCCGAACAGTTGAAAATGTCGGCTGATGAAGTGGCAGAAACCACATTTACAATTGGGAACGTATTCCCGAGGCCGCTAAAATTTACGTCTTCAAAAACATCATTTTCAAGCAACCAGTGCAAATGATTCCCATTGTTCTTAATGGGGGAATATCCACCGTCATTCCATACAAACAAACAGTTTCTTATTCGTTCAATCGAGTTTCCCTCCGCGCCAACTCCTAGTTTGTCAAGGTAAGTAAAATCGGCTCCTGCGCTGCTGGGAATAATCAAATTATTTTCGACATCAATGGTAAGAAACTGAGCCGTACCAAAGACGCCAACGCCATTATGCTGGTAAATGAAATCATGCGCAGGCATGTCAATCGTGTTCCAAATGTTCAACGTGTTGTTCGTGCCAATCGGACAAAAGAAACTAGCGGATGTGGCATTTTCCGCCAACCGACCGCCATTTACTGTAAGGGTCGAATTGGTGTAAAGCTGATAAAACCCTTTACAGCCTGCCGTTATGTTTGAAATGGTTGTACTTGGGTCGCTGACAATCATCACAACCTGATTATTCGTAAGCCAACATTGAACCATTAGAACTACGTCACCAGGAAAGGTTTTAATCAGACCGTTTCCAAGGGTAGCCGGATTCGCCGCCAGTTGCACAATCGCGTTGCTGAAATTGTTGAGCGGGTAAGCCTTTGAGCCAAACACACCAGTTGAACTTCCCCACGATGCGACAAACCAGCAGTTTGTGGAGTCTTGATATGATAGGGCGTTCGCAGTCCCCGCCGTGGCCGCGGAGCCACTGATGGCGGAGTAGGCTGTAACGCCATTGGTCGCCAAATTGTTTGTCAAATCTGCGTACGTCCAAAATGTCTGTCCTATGTCATACGGATTCACAGCCAAGGTTGTCGAAGTTCCTGCCGCAGTTTGGGCGGGCGTGGCAAATGGGATGGCGTTGGTTCCAATGTGAGCGTCGGCTTGGGCCAAGGTTCCTGTGGTATAGATGGTTTGCAGAACCGGATTTTGTCCCGCAAAGCAGGTGATTGCCACTGTCAAAAACAGGATTGTGAGTAGGTTTTTCATAAATTTACACAAGTTGAATCCATCCACCGTTTGCCACAGTCCAGAATGAACTGTCAGTATCGTTCGTATAAGTGCTGTATGTGACCGGCGAAATCCCGTTGGCGATTGGAGAGCCTGCGCCGTGCGTCCAGCCGCCATTACCACCGCCCCCATTGCTTGCACCATACAGGGCACAGAGCATGACATCGCGCGGCGAGAGTCTGTCGTATCCGGCGGCAATCGCCGCATTAAGTGTTGTTTGAGCATCCATAATGGTTTGGTGTTAAATTAAACTTGGACGAGGGTTGCGGTGACGAGGGCTCCGGGAATGGTAGATGTTAAATAAAATCCCAAATCTCCTACCCCACTGTATGTAAATTGAACACTGGGCTGCGCCCCTGGGCGTCCTGATGCGGGACTGTAATATGCTCCACCCGCTGACATATCATGTGCTGAAAATTCATTTTGTCCCCACGTTAAAACGTAAGAACTACCGTAATTCAACAATGTGGAGTTCGGATTGTTTCCGTCTGTTCCCTGAAGATAATACCGACCCCACACATCATATACCGCCCCTGCTGGTATCAGGTTCACAGGCCCAGGAACGGGAGATGACCCGCTGGTCAGCATGTAAGCCAGACACTTTTCAATGTCGCCATCTGAGAGCCTGTCACAACCGGCGGCAATGGCGGCGTCAATCTGTATTTGAGCGGAATTGCCAGTCGAGTAGAGATACGCCAAGCACAGCCAGCAGTCACGCGGGCTTAACCTGTCTGCGCCGCCCGCCAGCGCACCCGCAAGCAAGGTGGCAGCATCCATAGGTTGTTATGAGGCGATTTCGAGTCGGAGATACAGCAATATCCGGCGAAGTTCGTCATCATCTCGCCGAGCCAAATGCCCCAACAGGCCGCGCAACGTATCCACGTCAGACGGTAATGCCGCATAAACCGACTTGCTGTTCGCCCAATCAATGGCCAGTGCCACAATAGGCAGATCGCCAACCGGAATGCTGCCCATTACCGTTTTTGCGTCCTGAACCAACGCGGTGACATCTCCGACGATTGCGGGGTCGTAATTGGTCAGTGGATTGGTTGTGTCATTGGCGAGTTCTTTCGCCCTGAAATAAACGGCCAGCGCCAAACGCTCCTTTGGATTGAGCGCGGACAGCACCGCAATGTTCTGCAATAGAGCGGCGTTGCTTTCACGATTTGGCGGCGGCGTGATTTGCGGAAGTGCTACAAGTGTCATTGACATAAATTACATCGCTCCTTCATCGGTTCGCGGGGCGGCTTCTTCCAAGCCCTTGCCCCAGTCATCACCTTCACCGCCGGATTCGTGCTCCAGTGTCACATTGCCATCGGCAACTGACTGAACCTTGAAAGTATCGCCCGCCTTTGCCTCCGGCATCAAGTCGGCGGGGACGGTGATAGTTTTCGCGGCTCCCGCGTCCGGCGCTTCGAGTGAATCTCCAGCGGGTGTCCCGCCGCCATCAGCGGAAAGTGGTTCGAGTAAAATTCGCATATTTTATTGATTTTGGGGCGGGCTTGGAACTCCCAAACCCGCCCAAATGTTTACCAACGCTTATGCGTAACCGTAGGTCGCCCAACCAGTCGTGTTCGGCGTCCCCTCGGTGGTTTCGCTCACATCATACGGACTCCAGAAAACCGGGTTGTCAGCGCAGTGCGCGTTGTAAGCAACCAAGTCCTGATAATCCGATGCGCTCGTCGGGTAAGCGGACGGCGTGACCGTGTTCGGACGGCGGACGTAAGGCGTGGCCTCACCAAGCGCCATGAACCAGCGTTCGATGTTCGGATACAGGGTTTTGCAGCCCAAGTCGTATTCGCCGAGGAAGAAGCCCTGGTTCTGCTTCACATTGTCGTAATCGCAGACCGTGCCAGTGCCGGGGTCGGTGGCCCGGAAGAAATCCGGGTGCTTCCAACTCCATTTGCCCATGAACGAACGGGCAAGACCGAATTTCATTTCGGAATTGACGCTGGTAATGTCGCCCACATAAATCTCGCGGGCATCGCGGTTGTAGCAGTGATACATGCGAATGGGAGCGTTCTTCCATTGCGGATTCGGGCGCGGCTTGATGCCAAACGTGGCCGGAACATTTTCAAACGGCTGAATCTGCTCAACCCACACGGCGCGGGCGAGTGCGCCACCAGCCAGATTCTTGCCATCCAAGTCCGACCGGAAACGGAAGCGCATCTGCATGTTGTCGCGCTTGAACAGCCAGTCACCACAGCCCGCAGCAACGCCCAAGCCGTAGAACTCACCAGCCTTGGTGAAGTCCGACGCCTTGTAAAGCGCGGTCAGGGCGGGATTCGCAGCCGTCAGCAGCCGCGAAGTCGTGCCATCCATCGTGATTTCAAACTTGCCGTTCACGGCCATCTTTTGATTGTGATAACCGGCGAGTGCCAAATCTTCCTGCTGGTTGGCCAGATATTCCATCGTGATTTGACTCATCTTGGCCGAAAGTCCAGCCGTGGTTGCGGCGGTGATGTAACCCGCCGTCACAATCGCGTCCAAACCGCCAATCGCATTGAGATTGATGAACAGGCCATTGACCGTGCCAGCCGCGCCACCCGCGCTTACCGCGAGCATGGCCGCGTCCATGTCAATCGCAACCGGATTGCCAGAAACGTCCTGCACGCCCGTCAGCCACAAACCGCCGCCTTCGGCAGTCGTGCCAGCGTTGACCAAAGACAGTTGACGGATGAACCCGCCAGCGACTTCTTCGGGGATGTTCTTGTAACCCTTGACGATGATGTCCAGCTTGCGCGGGGCTTCCTCAATCGTGTTCAACTGGTCGAGGCAGAACACCGAGGAACGGTATTCCTGGCGATAACGCCCGAATTTCTTCTGCGTCACGCCGTGGCCGATGTAGCGGATGTCCATTTTGCACGGCGCACCCAAGCAGGGGTCGGCAAAGAACTGCGCCCACATGCCGGGGTCATTGGCGCGGGCAACGTGGACTTGCTCCCACAAATGTTGGGTTTCAGTGAAAGAATCCCATTTTTTGGTTGAGTACATCCCGGCGTAGATGAACTCCTGCGGGAAACGATCTTCGGAGATTTTCTTGTCCCAGGGATACGGACGTGCGCCTAAATACGAGTGGAATTGTTGGCATTGGCTAGTGCTGAGTGGCATTTGATTTTATGTGTTGATTGTTAATTGTGCGTGATTGTTGACTGACGTTTTTCGGTTGCGTTGGGGAAGTGACCCCCGATTCGGTTTGTAGTTTTCCGAATCACTTTGTCCAACCAATACCACCGTAGTTTCGGTTGGTTTCACCCGCGCTGCCGGATTTCTCCGGGGGTGACTGTTTCAATCGCTGATGGAGCAATAATCGAGTTTTGAAAAAATGTCAATTGGCGCTTGACAGAAATGCGTTCCTCATGTTACAGTCGGAACAATGGCTTTGGAAAAGTTCAAATGGCTAAAATTCCGCGTCACTGAAACTGAATATCAGGACGTTAAAATTGCATTTGCAAAATCAAGGGGGAGATGGTTCTGGCAATGGTGCCGAAAGTCTTTTATGAAATCTGTTCGGGAACAAGAACCGCCAAAGTGAAATCTGACTTTACAATTTACGCATTAGTTGACCCTCGATTTTCGAGCAAGTATCGATATATCGGAGCAACTAAAAAAACACTTCGAGAAAGGCGATTGGAACATATTGCTCTCGCAATAAGGAAGCCAGAACTCGACGCTAAATGCAAGTGGGTTTCTAGCCTGTTAAGGAATGGAATCAATCCTAAAATCATAAGGCTGGAAAAGTGCAGCGTTTTTCAGGTGGAGCAAAAAGAAAGGGAGTGGATTCAAAAATATAGACCGTTCCGCCTGCTGACCAACCATTCGTCAAAACCAAGTTACAGCCATCACTGGGGGCATTACGGACGATTTGGATATTTGGATAAGGCTCAAATAATGTCAGAGATTGATCGCGTCAGGGCGATGGCGGTTCAGTTAAAAAACTTTCCCCTCACAACAAAAATTACACTGACAAACTTGCAGCGCGAAATTGCAAAACAATTGGGACTTGAAACCCTAACCCCTAAATAATTTAGGCGATTATCCCCTAGCGACACTTAAACAGCATTGAGAAAATAGCAGGATGAATGAAGAAAGAATAATTGTTTGGGTATCGGCTGGCGCGGCATCTGCCGTTGCTTGGAAGCTGGCAGTGAACGAATTTGGTTCACGCTGCATGGGTGTTTATTGTGACACTTCAAAGTCAGAGGAAAGTGACAATAAACGCTTTCTGGATGCCGTATCCGCATGGGTTGGCCAACCATTAACAACAATTCGTTCCGATAAATTTCAAACGGTTGACGAAGTGTATGAACAAACGCGCTATATGGCCGGACAAAAAGGAGCGCGTTGCACAACGGAAATGAAAAAAATTCCGCGCCTAAAATTCCAACGGGCAACCGACATACACCTCTTTGGATTTACGAGCGAAAAAAAGGAACGCAAGCGAGCATCAGATTTCAAACATCGCAATCCTGACATGAATTTGAAGTGGATTTTGATTGAAAATGGCGTAACAAAACAAGCCTGTTTCAAAATGCTGCAATCAGCCGGAATTGGACTGCCTTTGCGCTACCTGCAAGGTTTCTTAAACAATAACTGCCTTTGCTGCGTGAAGGCCTCCAGCATCGCATATTGGATTCGAGAGCGCAGGATCAATCCAGAAGCATTTGCCCGTCGCGCAAGGCAGTCCCGCGCTATTAACTGCCGTCTTACGCGGTGGAAAAACAAAAGGATTTTCCTAGACGAAATTCCGCCAGACAGCGAAATTCCAAAAAGATTTTTTAAGAAATCTGCACAAGAGAATGTCTCTTGTGGGCCTGAATGTGCCTCGCCAGCTCAACATCAAAAAGACCTATGACATCTGCAAACGTAATCAATTTTACAATCACAAAGGCTGGAAACAAAGTTGGTTCGCACAGCGAACACATGCTTTGTAAGCCACGCCTGAAAGAATTGTTAAAATTCCAGCCGCCGGAAGACTTTAAAATTCAATCAACATGGCTGGATGAACATGAAGCTCCTCACGAAGGAGAAAAGTTAAACCTTGCCGATTTTTTGAGGCAGAACAGGATTATTCCATGAAAAATGACGACAAAATTCATAAAGAACGATTCTTCAAAGTGCTGTCGAAAGCTGCGCTCCCGCTCGCGCAATCAAAATCTGGAAAATCGAAAACCAGCGGTTCGAGTAGCGGAAAGCGAACTCGTCAACGTAAGCCTGCAAATGCTTCCGACTAACATGATGATGCGTCCCGTCAATACTGCGTTTGAGTTGTGCCCAAAAGCCTTCAATGGTGTTGGTATGGCAGCGTCCGCGAACGTATTGCTTCGCGCCGTGGTTCACGACCTCATGGCTGTAACCGAGTTTGCTGACGTAGTTGTAGGCCGGATACTCGTCACTGTGAATCGTCGCACCTTGCGCCACAGTCTTGCGGATATGGCCGATGGCGTTGGCGGTGTTCACAACGTCCACAACCTTAGCTTGGACGCCGCCACGACGCTGCACGACGCCGACAACTGGCGTCTTACCTGCCGCGCCTCGTCCACGTTTGCCTTTGCGCTTCCCGCCGATGTATGTTTCATCGGCCTCGACTTCACCAAAGAACGGGGTCGGCTCATCGGCCATGAGTTTTCGGATTTCATGCGCCATGCGCCAAGCTGTCTTATACGTCACGCCGACTTGCCGCTCGATTTCCTTTGCGGCAACGCCATTCTTGGAATTGGACATGAGAACCATCGCAAAGAACCACTTGACGAGCGACGTGCTGGATTTGTGGAAAATCGTGCCAGCGGTCGGATAAAGTTGATTGCCGCACCAGCCGCAGACGTAGGCGCGGCGTTTCTCAATCGGATGAAAGCAATTTTCTTTCCCGCACTCGCACTTTCCGCCGTTCGGAAAGCGCAGTTTGAACAAGTAATCCAAGCAAGCGCGGTCATCGGGAAACTGCGCGTTGAAATCCATTAACGTATAACTCATATATGAAAACACTAACACAACCATTAAGTGTCGTCAAGGGATAATCGCGATAATTTATGGCTAAACAAACCTCGCCCCCCAAACCACCGATGCCGTTCTGCAAAGATTGCGCCCACTTTATAGCCGTTGAGGAAGGCGACCGACTTGGGGCATTGCCGCGCTGTCGCAAATTCCAGATGACGGACTTGGTCATGGGCGAGCAGTTCTACCTCCCGTGCAGCGACGTGCGAAGCCCGAATGCGCCGTGCGGAACAACCGGAAAATTGTTTCAGCACCAAAAAGTGGTGATTCTTACTCAACCAAAACCTGTCGAACCGGCGAGCAACTGATGAAAGAGGTTTACCACTATGCCTAAGAAAAACAGATCGAAATGTCAGTCTCCATATTTGCTTGCTGAATTTCTGGAAAGGCGACCCTTAATGTTGGGGGGAATTGGGTCGGCCAGTGCAATCATAAAATTGACGCATCCAGAGGTTTTACTGCCCGATTGTAATGATTTTGATATAACGGGCTATAATTTTTTTCTAATCGCAAGGAAGAAATAGCCTTGTCCTGAAAAATGAACGAACATTACTCACACAAAGTAATTTGGGAACAGGAAAAACATCGGCTTCCGTGGTGTTTGTTTTTCAAGTATTACAAGATTCACGATGGTTCAAAAGTATTTTTTGAGCGCCATCTGCGGGGAGAGATTTTGATTGACAGATTTTGCGGGTGGTTAAATCGTTTTACGACTCCCAAACATCATTCCGCTCTAAGCAAAATCCGTTGGCCGGGGTGGTTTAACTAAATGAACGAAAAGCTAGGAATTCTATGTTGCATTGGCTCTCCCCGGATGGCCAAGGCGGATTCCTTCTTCACAAATCTCAAAAACTTCCCGCCCAAGCATGAACTCATCGTTTACAGTGAGCATAATTGGAGCAAGCAATGGCCGGGAATATACAAACTGAATGCGTCTGTTGAGATTGCCAAATGCGACAAAAACCGGATGGCGGTTCACAACTTGGTGTTTCTGGCCGGACTGCGAATTGCGGCCAACAAGCGATTCACGCATGTAATGATACTGGAACAGGATTGCAGAATGAACGTCGCCGGATGGGATGACATCATTTGGCAGGAATTTCTGTCCAAAAACCGCAATGCGATTTCTGGCGGGACGTTGGCCGTTTTCAATCCTCACTCGTATAACCGCCAAGCCGCCGAGCATTTCGAGACTCTGCTTTCTGATTCAAAGGCAAACCGACTGTTGCCCATGCCCGTATTCGGAACTGCCGCGCCAGCGCAACATCGGGATTCAAACGTGTTCCCAATAGGCGCATTTTCGATTCACCGGATGGATTGGCTGCTGAAAACATTCCCCGAAGCTCTTGGAACACCGCAGCAATACATTGAACTCGCGCAGACCATAAAGGTGTGGGATTACGAAATCGGTTTGCGGTTGTGGGCTGAGTTCAAGGAAGAAACCTATCATCAGGTGGTCAATCTTGAGTCAATTTATTCTGGTTACGGAAACAACATCTGTTCTGAGGAAGAACGGATTCAGTGGCTTGAGGAAAAGATGGTCGTCGGGATTCACCAGATAAAAAGCAACTGGCCGGGGCCGGAACCAAAACCATGAGTGCATTTATTCCATCCAACCTTCAAACCGACCACTTCACAAGTCACTCAGCTTTGTTGCCGGTTTATGAGAAGCTGTTCGCGCCAACCAGGGACACGAAGAATTCCATCCTCGAAATCGGCACCAATGACGGTGGCGGAATCAAAATGTATTCGGATTACTTCACCCATGCCAAGGCGTTTGCAATGGACATCCTGCCGACACCCCCCGGCTTGGGGCATGGACTGATTCAATACTTCCAGCGAGACGCCTACACCTTGGATTCTTTCAACTTTATGCACAAGCATGGCGGGAAGTTCGCCCTGATTGTTGACGACGGTTCTCACACTTTGGAACATCAAGTCTGGTTCTGCAAAAACTATCCGGCGCTACTGGCACCGGACGGCATCGCCATCGTGGAGGACATTCAGGAGTGGGAATATCTTAGTTTGTTATCCACCATCGTTACTTCTGGATTTAGCAGTATGGCGATTGACCAGAGGCACGTTAATGGGCGGTTTGATGATTTGATTTTTGTGATATGGCCCAAACCATGAAACTCACCGTCATAACTCCAACCGGCGCACGGCAAGAGGCTTTCAAACTCTGCGAGCGTTACGTTTCTCGGCAGACTTTGCAGCCGCATCAATTTATTGTGATGGACGATGAAGTTCCCCGAACCATATGCACGATGGGGCAGGAATACATCTTCTGCCCGCAGTTCAAGGGGCGCATGAGCCTGTTGAATAAAATTGCGTTCCTGATTTCGTCTGGAAAAGTTACGGGTGACGCGCTTGTGTTCGTAGAAGATGACGATTGGTATCATCCGAAATGGCTTCAATTTTGCTCTGACCAACTCGAAAAATACGACATGATCGGCGAAGGCCACGCCTTCTATTACAACGTGCGCTACCGCTACTGGATTGATTACCGGAACATGAGTCATTCGAGCCTGTGTTCAACCGCGATACGGTCTAATTTATTCCCGAAAGTGCTTGAACTGTGTGACACGACAACCAACAAAGACCCGTTTTTAGACCAAAGAATCTGGCTCGACAACGGCGGGATAAAATGCTCCAAAAGGGTTTTCCGTCCAGACGCAGGAAGGTTGGTTATCGGGATTAAAGGAATGCCGGGACGCGCTGGATACAATGTCGGGCATGACAAGATGGCACAAGACGCGATACGCGAATTAAATATGGCCAAACTGAGGACGCTCATTGGCAGCGATGCGGACGCATACGAACAATTTTACAATCCATGAACGAACCCGAAGAAAGCAACTGGCTAAAATTCCTAAGACATCTGGCCGGGAGGCCAGACATCAAGGGGATTGAGATTGGAACTTTCAGAGGCGAGTCGGCTGAATGGGCCATGAAAAACATATTCACGCATCCCTCTTCATGTTACTACTGCGTTGACCCATTTACATTCTGCGAACAAAAGGAACACGGCATGGATTGTACAAATGTTGAACAAGAGGCGTGTTCCAGACTTTCTGTATTTCCACAATCGCGCATTATCAAGGGATATTCACAGAATGTATTAAGGACGTTTTCACACAAACTTGATTTTGGATATGTTGATGGAAGCCATAAGGCAAACGACGTGTTGAGAGACTCTGTTTTACTATTTGACCTGATGAAGGTTGGAGGAACAATCATCTGGGATGACTTCATGTGGGACATTACTCCTGATGAATTGGACAAACCAAGAATCGCAATCGAAGCATTTCTTAAAATATACGCCCACAGTCTGCGTGTAGAGTTTGTCGGCTGGCAGATAATCGCGGTTAAAACCAAAGAATGACATGAATGCTACAAAACTTAAAGGATTAGGAATGTGGACTAACTGGCAGGAAAACGTCAAAAGTGCAATGCCTAATTTCGCCAAGAGTCCAATTTATGTTTCCCAAGACAGTTACCCCGAAGAAAAATTCAGAGAGGTTGCAAAAGCAGTTGCCGAATTGGGGCCGATTGACATTGAAGGAAAGATCAGAGACTCCGAGTTTGGGGCTAGAGTTGTGGAAACTGAGTTGGGCGGAGTTACTAGGATGTGGCTGGATGGAAATGTTGAGATAGATTTTATCAGAAGAAACCTGCCCGGACTACAGGGTATGAGAGTTCTGGATATTGGGTCTGGCTATGGCCGGTTGGCGGTCATGCTCTCCCCGCTTGTTAAATCTTTTACCTGTATTGACCCGGTTCCAATCTCTGAAAATATCTGTCGTTTTTATACCAACAAGTTCTCCCCCGCTGTGAAGGTTTTGAGCATTGATGAGTTTGTAAATAGTCCGGCAGAGTTTGATTTAGCTATTAACACTCATTCATGGAATGAGTGTATGCTGCCGCAAATTGAGGAATGGATTGATGCGATTGTAGAATTGAAGATTCCCTATCTTTTCACCGTTTCACACGGCAATTCCGAATCGGCATACAAGGCATGGTTCAACGGAAGCCTACCATCATTCAGACCGGCAATCGAAAAACATTTCACTTTGGTTAAAGAAGAAATTCTTGCCGTAGAAGGAAACCCCCATGCGCTATGGATACGAAAATGAAAATTCACTGTCACCTTCTTACCCGCAACGAGCAGCACATTCTGCCCTACTCCCTGCGCCATTACGCAACATTTTGCGAAAGGATATTTGTTCACGACATGGGCAGCACTGACGGCACTCTGGAAATCGCCAAATCGTTCGGAGCCACAATTCGTAATTGGGACACTGGCGGGAAGTTCGATGACAATCTTAACACGCGCATTAAAAACGAGTGCTGGTTAGGGATTGATGCTGACTGGGTGATGGTCTTGGACGCCGACGAGATTATTTACTTTCCGAAAGGATGGATGAACACACTGGACTCATACGATAGGCAAAGCCTTGCCGTTGCGCGTCCTCACGGATTCGAGATGCTGCACGATACTTGGCCAAATCCAAAGGGTCAGATTTACGATGAAGCAAAGTTTGGTGCCAAGTTGGACGACTACTCCAAGCCTGTTTTATTTGCCCCCGGCAGAATCGAGCGCATCCGGTTTTCCACTGGCGCACACTCTCTGGACGAAATTAAGGTGGTTGGAAATGCCGCACCCGAGAATCTGAACCAATACTCATACCCGCTATGTTGCCTGTTGCATTATCACCAGATTGGGCCTGCTGAACAGATTGCGGAGCGGTATGACGACCACACAGCCAGAATGTGTGAAGCCAACATTAAGAATCGTTGGGGTTGCCAGTGGTCGGGGAAAATTCACGTCCAAGAAAAGAGAAATTTCATTAAAAATCACTTGGAAAGGGTGATACCTTAAAACCATGAACGCAAAAGAACAATTCATCTCCCACAAAGAACTTGCCGAATGGTGGTCGTCTTTCGCCAACGACCCGAAGTTCGACACCGTTATGCTTTACGCCAGCAACGTAGCATTTGAGGCGTTTCCATCGGCGGAACAGCGAGAAGGCGTCTTGAGATTCAAAGACATCCTTCTGACGCTCTCAAATCAAGACGCTCCCGCCGTTGATTTCCCGCAGCCCGGACTGCAACACAATCTCGACACCAAACGCAAAACCACAGAATCCAAGAAAGGGAAATAATCCATGCTAAGACGCCTATTACTCGACCCATTGCCTGTCGGCGGCGGCGGAACACCCGCTCCCGCGCCGGTCAAACCAGCCGCCACACCAAGTCCAGCCCCGGCCACTGCCGCGCCCGCTGCCCACACAGCGCCGCCCGCCGCTGCGCCAGCGACAGAATTGGCATCCGATGACCCGTTTGAGCCGCCGAAGAAGCCAGCACCTGCCACAGCCCCGGCAAAGCCCGCCGCCGCCGCTCCTGCCGCGCCAGATGAGATTGACAAGCTCGCGCCAAAGGAGCTTCGCGAGCGAGTCAAACAGTTGCGGACTGAATCCATGTCATCAGGCAGCAAGGTCAAGGAACTGGAAGCCAAAATCAAATCCTTCGAGTCACAGGGCAAGGACACAAGTGCCCTGACTGCCCGCCTGACCGCTCTTGAAAAAGAGAAAGATGAATTGGCCGGTAAACTCCGGGCGGCAAACTTTCAGGAAAGCCCGGAATACAAAAAGAATTACGACGAGCCTTTCAATCGCATGGCAGAAAAGGCGCAAACCGTCATTCCAAACATTGTAATCACCAACGAGGACGGAACGACCCGCAAGGGGGCGTGGAGCGACTTTCAAAAGCTGTATGCAATGGACGAAGCGAGTGCCCAGACGGCGGCAAAAGAATTGTTCGGTGAAGCCGGGGCCGGTCTTGCTCTGCGCTATTTCAACGAACTGAACAACCTTGACGACAAACGCAAATCTGCGCTGGCAGAGGAACGGGCGAAGTGGAAGGAAAAGACCGACACTGAAATCGCCACTCAAGCCACCGAACGGGAAACGGTTGGCAAGACATGGCAGGAAACCAACGCCCGCCTTTCCGAATCCGTTGATGATTACAAGAACGACCCGGAGGACACTGAGTTGAATGACGCCCGCAAACACGCCCTGTCCATATTCGACTCGCAGATTCAGGCGAAAGATCGCGCCGAATTTATCAAGAAGAAGATTCTCCGCGATGCCCATGTCCGGCAGCGTGTCGGGGCGTTCCCGGTGATTAAAATGCAGTTGACCCGCGCCAATGAGAAAATCGCCGCATTGCAGGCCCAAGTTGACGAGTTGAAGGGAGCGGCTCCCGGCAAAGTCCAGCGACCTGGCGGGGCGGAAGGCGCGGGCACGGAAGAAGATTGGGGAACCGGATTGAAGAAAGCGGTTACGCCGGAATAACCATCACCGAATCATTTCACGCCCCACTGTTACAGGTGGGGCTTTTGAATTTTGAAGGGGTTGGCGGGCGGGCGAGTTGTCGGAGCGGCTGTTTCGCCCTTGTTCCAGTCATCGGACACCCTGCCGCCTGTTCCGGCCATTATGATTCCGGTAACAAACGCCTTTGTCAAAGCGTGGTCTTGCTCTGATGTCGTGGATAGCTCATGGCTGTGCCAGATGTCATTCATGGCCTGCTCAACGGGAATTGGGAGAACGATGTCAGACAGAAACTCCGGCCAAGTGTAAGGCTTGACGCCTTGCGCGGCGAGACGCTTTGGAACTGGCGGCGGTTCACCGTAGCCGGGGATTTGAGGCAGCGGCCTATCGGCATAATCGCCCTTTGTGATGACGGAAATAATCGGGCTTAAAAACGGACTGGCTTGAGTTCGCAGATACGAGCCTGCTGTTTTATACATGGATTCATCCGGGTAAATCAGATACTTGGTTTTACCGCCGCTCCCCGCGCCGATTTGGTAGAGTCTCAACGGCAAACGTGCCATTGTCAGGAACGGACTTCCCCAGGCGATGTTCATCCCGGCAACGCGGAATTTCATAAAGTCGGACGCCATCGGATTCCACCCGCCGCCACCAAGAAATGCGGGAACTCCGTTGAGTTTCTTGTCGTCCCCAAACAGATTGTTCAACTGCTGATTGGCCAGCAACAGGCCAAATCCAACGGCGGCGACTTTGGCCTTTTCCTTGAACTGGTTTTTGACAAACCATTTCTCAGCGGGAGTCATGTCGCCCATCTTGACAAGACTATTTGCGGCGCGGAGTGGGTCAGAAACCATCACGGCCACGCGGGACGCTTCCAGTTTAGGAGCGAACAGGGCATAACTGGCAGCTTTACCAAGTTGTCCGGCTCCGGCCTTGGTAACGCCCGTCATGTGATTCACAGAATCAGCGATGGCCTTGGCCATGCCATCATTCTGCATTGATTCAGGCAGTTTGTCCCATTCGTGATCGAATAGGTCTTGGCGAAGGATTTTCAGGACGGAATAACCGCGTGTGCCCATGCCTTGAAGTCGTCCAAGATGCGCCTTATCCAACTGCGCTTTGAACCATGCCGCCATTTTGGGAAACCCTTGAGCAAGCTGCGGGTCATTGAAATCCTCCATCTTGTTCATGTCATTCACCAAACCATTACGCTGTGCAATGGTGTAATTTGGACGGCGAGCAAGCGCGGATTTCTCCATCTCAAAATACTCCGGGCTGGCAACTAGTTTATACATCTTGCCAAAGTTCTCCCCGAACACGATTGGGTGTGTGGCGGCGACCAGGGGCGCGTGAGTTCCCATCGCAACCGTGCCGTGCAATCCGACCTTCATTGAAAACATCGTCTTAGCCGTTGCGGGTAACGCTTTTTGCAGCCAAGTTTGCTGTGAATTTTCAACCCATCGTTTTGCGGACTGTTTGAGCATTCGCGCTTGGCGCTGCTTCTGCCACACGTCATCGGCAATCCGCTTGACCTGCTTGGTTTGCGACAAACCGCTCAAAACATCCTTGGCAGGTATGCCTAAATCATCTGCGAGTTTATGAACCGTGTCACCCATGTTGGTGTCGCCCCTGTTAATATATTCATCCTTGGCGCGCTGCCACAGAGTCTTGACCTGAATTGGCGTCATCGGTTTTCCAGACTGATAATCTTGGAAAACTTTCTGCTGTTCAACCAAATCAGTCGGGACTTTTGAGCCACCAGTTTTCTTGACGGCTTTCTTCACTGTTTCAGCATTTGTCCCGTGCTTGTCGCCCTCGGCGTCCACCAGCTTTTGAGACGCATCGAAAATGGTTTTCAAGTGTGGGTTAATCTTGTCCCCAAACTCATCCACCATCACCTTTGACCACTTGGCGAAGTCGAGTCCCCAGTGGGCAATGTGAGATGCCCCAATTTCGGCCACGTCGCGCAAAACAGTCGGGTCAATGCCCGCCCCAAAAGTGAACGCCCTTGCGCGGATTCTGGCGCGGGCAGCATCCGCCCGTCTGTCGAGGCTGGAAACAATCTTTTCAGCAATCTTGATGATGGTGTCGCTGTATCGCGGCTTGCCCGTTTCCGTCAGGTTGTCAATAGCGGCTTGCAGGCTAACTTTGGCTGGTTCAACAGCCTTGTCCGCATCCGACACTCCCTTGGCGATTCCCTTGGCCTTTGGCTCAAGATACTTCGGCAAATCCTCTCCGGTTACATCATGGAAAGCGCGGCTTATTCCGGTAAATGAGCCTGTGTCCAAATCGGTTTCGCCCTGTTGCGCCATGCCCTGCTTGTGCCATTCCGTTTGGATGGACTTTGTGCGCGTGTCCCAATCGGACAGGGCTTTTTGAGCCATTCGGAATTCCTTTGAATCCGTCCCAAACTTTTCCTCGATGTTGCGGGCGGCTTTGGCCAGTTCTTCACCCTTAGCACGGGCAACGGCAATCAGGTCGAATGAAGTTTTCTTGTCAGACTCAAACTGGCGCAATGCCTTTTCAGCATCGCCACCGTTTTTCAAAATCTCACGTCCCCAGTCAACGGCAGCTTCCGCGCTGACGCCCTGACCGGATGCCACGGGAGCAACCTGTCCAGCCTTTGCGCGAGCCTCACGAACGCGCTGCGCGATGCCGTAAACGTCACCGCCATCGCCTTCCGCCCAACCACCGCCAGTATCCGGCCCTTGCCTAACTGATGGGCTTCCGGGGCCGGATAGGTCTGGGGGATTTGGCGTGGGCTGTGATTCTTTAAATCGCGTCACTGCACGACTCCATTCTTGACCGCGCTTGTCTTTTGCAGCAGCGAGTTCCCTGCGTGTGGATTCAGCCGCCTCAAGTTGCTTTTCTAAATCCGCCCATTCTGCGTTTTTGGATTTGTATATCGCGTTTAACTCATCCTTGGTGGCAACGCCGTATTTAACCAGCAACGCCTTGATGGTCAGTTTGTTCTTTCCCTTTGTTTCGGGCTTTGCGCGATTGGCGTCCGTGGTCATTTCAAAAACCTCGGACTGAATCTTGCGAATCTTTTCTTTCAGCGGGTCAACAACCTCAGTGACGTGTTTCCCCCACGCCTCTGTCGCTTGCGTTGCCGCCGTTGCCGCTACGCTAACGGTATCAGAAGTTACTCCACCCTTTGCACCCGTCGTCTCTGCCTTCGCTGTCTCAACCTGTGCAGGTTTTGCAACGACTGGTTTCAGGTCGTGCTTCTCAAGAATCGCCTGAATCTTTTTGGGATTTGCCTTGGCGTAGTCAGCCCAAACCTTTCCCATCGTTGTCTTGTTGTCGCCCTTGTAAATGGCAGAGGCTTCATCCTTGAACGGCTCGACATCGCGTTGCAACGCATCCCACTTTTCGTAGGACATGTGGAGTAATTTGTCGGCGGGGATTCCAAGCAATTCGGCGTAATCCACCTTGGCGTCATGCTGGTAAATCATGGACTGCGCCTTGAGCTTCTGTTTCATCGCCTCGATCTGCTTCAACTCGCCAATGATGGGATGCTCGGCAGGAACAAGGTCAGGATAATCGGCCAGCACTTCGGGAGGAACGGACTTGCCTTCTGACAATGCCGATTCCACTTCCTGCCTATGCCGTATTCGCAGGGCAGATGTTTGGGATTGGACAAGTTGAACCTTTCTCTTGTCACGCAAATCCTTTTTATTGATGTTAGAATCAATAAAATCAGATTGCTTTATCTGCCACGGCTCTTTCACCCCCTCCTGCGCCGGAGCAGCAGCCAAAGCTTGCTCCGGCACTGGCGGTTTGGCTGCCGGGGTCGGAATTGGTTCTTCTGGCAATCCCATTTCCTTTCTCGTTTCGTTATCGCGCCGCATTTTTTCCTGCTTTGACGAAATTTCTTCCGGCGTCATGTCGCGTTTGTGAAGCGATACTTCGTTTTTTGGGCCGTCTAAAATTTCGCCGTAAGTCGTGACAGTGTATTCGGGTGGTTGAGTTGTTTCCCCGGTGGATGGAACGGGAATGGTTTCAATGTTTCCTTCGTCATAGACATCGCCCACACGCCGGCCAGATGCGGTTTGAGTCCAAACTTTAGCCGTTCGTCCAGATTTTGTTGTACGCGTTGTGAATTTCGCGCCAGATGGGTGTGATTCTTCCTGCTGCGGAGTAGCGACCGATTCAGCGACCGGAGTGGGTTTGGGAACAGGTTTTTCGGCCATGTAAGTATCGTAATTTGGCCCCTTTCTGGCAGCGCCCTCTGCCATGCCTCTCAGGGTAATGCTCTTATTCGCCAAATCCATGTAGGTTTTTTCATCACCATCTTCCAATGCCTTATTTGCTTCTGCAAACGTGTCCTCTCCTAATTTCAACAAGGCTGGTGCTTCTTCTGGCTTTAGCTTTAACCCCTCAATGACTCCCGCACGATGTCCATAAGGCACGCCAGTTACGTCATATTGAGCCTGTGGCTTCGCTGGCGGGGTTATTGGCTCTGGAATGGGTGCAACTGGCTCGGCTTCGGGCGGCAGCGCGCCTTTCGGCTTCATCTTTTCTAACACCTTGCCCGAAACTGGCGGCTCAGTGAACGGTTTTACCTTGCCTGATAAAATGGCTTCCCCGGCAGGCGCAAAAGCCATCAAACTGTTAATTCCAATACCAACAATGTTCCTTCCCTTTTCGCCAGCGGTCATATCCGGCGTTCCTGCCCTTTGTCCCGCAAGCGTTGCCGCGCCTGCTGCTCCCTGCGTGGTGAAGTAAGCTCCAACCAGTGCTTTTGTAAGCGCGGCAATCTTAGGGGTGTCCTTTGCGAGATTGGCGGCTTTCCAGATTTCACCAACTCCCGTCAGCATGGCCACATTTTCGAGATTTACCTGACTGAGAAGTTCTTTGTTCACCCCGCCTAAAAATGTTGTTTGATCTGGCAACAAGTCGCCCGGAGAAAGCGTTGCAACTTTTGGAATGTCGGATACGAGTTTTTTTGCCAGTCCCGGAATCTTCTCGGCTGTCTGAATCGGGTTACTTTGTTCTAAATCTTTCCACGCCATTTTAAGACGGTCGCCAATGGTCGGATTCCACTGGCTCAACTTTGGCCGACTGTCTAATGATTGTGATGCAGGCGTTGCAGGCGTGGATGGACTTGTGGCTGTCTTTGTCGAATCGTCAAATTGGTCGAATACGTTCGACGTTTGAGGCGAGTCAAACTGGTCAAAAACATTTTGAGCCATAGCATTTTATTGTATGCCGATTGCTTCATTAAATGCGGCTTGGCCGTATTTAGCGACAAACTGTTTTTGAACTGCGGGGTCGTTGAGATTGGAGTTGAGATAATCAATCGCAGCCTTTGACGGTTTGGATGTTGGCGCGGCAGATTGCAGCGATGAAGCCGCCTTGGATTGAAACTCAGGCGCGGAATAATTCCCGCTTGGCAATTTAGAATCTGCCAAAGGATTCTGTGGAAAATTAGGCGATGGCCCGGCGGCAGGAACATCCGGCAATGCAGGTGCTCCGGTCTGCTGCAAGCTGGTTGCGGCGGGAGCGGGCGGGGCGAGTGCTGCAATCTGCCTTTTCAGGGCGTTGATGGTGCCGACCAGCGCACCTTTTTTGTCGAGGTCTTTTTCCACTGGCAACGCCGTGTTCGCGGCAAGAAGTTGGGTGTAAAGGTATTTCAACTTTTCCTGTTCGTGGAAAGGTGTTTTGCCGGAAGCGTTCAGTTCGGCAATTTTCTGTTTCAAGTCCAGAAGGTCGCTCTTGCTGTCAAGTTGCCCCCTTTGGAATGCTGCCAAGTCGGTGTTGCGTTGCTCCGTTAAATCGTTCCTGTTGGCGGCGAGCGTGGCGGCTTGCTCCATCTTGGCCTGATTCAAGGCTATGGCCTCGCCGCGCCTCTGTCTTGCCTGCAAAACATCGGCCATCAACTTGTCGCGCTGCAATCCCTGTCCCGCCGAGAATTCCTGAGCTTGACGCCGCACAGCATCTTGGTGGTCTTTTTCCTGTGCCGCAAATTCTTCCTCAGCAAAATTTTGTCGTGCCTGCCGCTCTCTCTCGCTGTCGGCGGTTTGGCGCAGCGAAATCCCGGCGCGAGTGCCCGCCTCTGCCGCTTGCAGGTAATCCATCGGATTGATTTGGAGCCACGGCGGAAGTTGCATAAATTTTAATAGAATCCCGACATATCAACATTATCATTCCCGTAACCGCCAGTTGAATAGACCTGATACGGGTTTGAACCCGCCTGACCGGGAATGCCTTGGTAACTACTTTGAACCTGAAATGGATTGGACAATGATGCCGTTCCTCCGCCGCGAGCGCCCGTGCCTCCTGCGGGATTTAGGCTCCATGAACTCGGATTCGCATTTTTCAGATATTGGTCATACAAACTTTTCGCGTAGGACGCCGCATCCGATGGACTTGGGGCCGAGCCGAGAACCGCGTTGGACTGAGAAATCTCACTCATCAGCGCGGGGTTTTGCTGTAATCCTCCCGCCGTGCCGGTGAGCGTGTTGTAATCAGTCAATCCCTGTTGCTGCAATCCTTCGGTGGTCGTTCCGGTCAATCCCATGCCAATCTCATTGGACATTGGACTGTTTGGCTGGCCAAGCGCAACGCCGCGTGAAGCCGCATAATTCCCGATGTTGTTCATCGTGGACGACGATAACTGGCCATTCAACATGCCTGAAATGTCGCCGGTCGCGCTGGTTGTCATCGCGCCGTAGTTGGGCACGTTCTGGTTGAGTTGCTCCCAGAGAGACGGTGGGGTTTGGGTGGCTCCTGGAACTAAACCGAAGGCTCCATTCCCCGCCGTTGGCGTAGGGGCGATATTGTAATTTGTCATAGATTAAAAGATTCTGGTTCTCCGGCTCATGTTCACCCCGGAAAAAGTTTCGTTTTCGACTACAAATTGTTCATCAGGAAATCGGCTGCTCATCTCCATGTTGAGCCGCCGGATGGCGAGCGATTCTTTCTTGTCGCCAGCGTCATCATCTCCCGCTTCCCTTGCGCGGATAGACTGAATCATCATTTTGATCGCCGCCTCGTTTCCCAAAGTAAGAATGTCCGAATCCTGAGTCACTGGCTCGAAGGCCAACTTGACCAGCGCATCCATGAAATAAATGCGGTGATGTTCCGCCCCGGCAATTCGGCTGAAAAGGAATTCCGGCGAGGTCTGCGACCCGCGCCATGCCGCCGTCAGGTTTCCCATGATTCCGGTGGGACTATATTTCCATGCCCGAACATCGCCCGCCGTGATGTCTTTTGTAACGGCAGTCACAACGGCAAATACCTGTGTCGTGAATGTTGAAGCAGCGGCCAAAGTCAGTTGAACGCCCCGTTGCGGGATGATGGCGTTTTGAGTGCCGTCAAATTGGTTGGAGAAAACTTCATGCCCGTTTGTGTCCAGTCCATAAATTGTGACGTGCTTTCCATAATCAGCGGGGTTGTCGGCGGTGACTTGAATTTGAAACGGGTTGCTTGGCGTCGGCCCGGCGAACATCGGCTGTGTACCGGAAAACTCAACGGCGTTGTGATGGCAACCCCCCGGCCCCCAACTGCGGTAGAAGCCTGGATTTGCAATCATTCCGGCGAAGTTGTCATTGACCGGGATATACGAATACCAGAGGTTCGCCAGCTTTTCCGCCCGATGATTCAGGTTCATGGCGAGCACTGCTTCAATCTTGTGAGGCCACGTCATGCAACCGCCCATGACAATTCCCCGCATCGAAACCACCGTCGCCCACCAGCTTCCCAAATCCATCAAAATCTGGACAGCCTCGTTGACATAGGCGGTGAACTGCGGGTCTTGCACGTTCACGCTGGCAATGTTCCCGCATGGCCCGCTTTTAATCTGTCCGAGCGTTAGCATAAGTCACATTCCATTATGTTGTATGGATTGTCAATCCTGTGGTTGTCCACGTCGTTCCATTATCTATTGAATAATAAACGGTGAAGTAACTTGGAAACAATGCTCCGCTTGGAACCGTAAAATCAATTTCAGTTGAGCTAACCGAAGACGGAACCACGGTAAAGGGAGGAACAATATAAGGCGGATTTCCAAGGCTGTTGTCCAACTTGATTTGGTTAATGAAAGACAGCCCAGTGCCAGCAAGTGCAAATGGGGTTGTAGAACTTGACGCCATTGTGTCGGGAGTTACGCTGGCAAATGTTGGTGTCGGCGGGGCGCTTGGCGTTGTCCCAACCTCTGCTGAATATGCACTCTCTAATCCGTTCAACACGCTGGTAATGACGTAGAAATACTCCTGCACCACCGTCAGGCCGACATCGTTGTAAAAGTTCGTGGTTGACGAGCCTATCAGGGCGTATGGCCCGCCAGAAGTTGTCGAGCGATAGACGTTATATTGGCTTGCTGCCGGAACCGCATAAGTCCAGCCCAAGTCTATCTCCAAAGTTTTCGCTGTTGCCGCCAGTCCTGAAGGAATGGCCGGAGATGGAGTATCCACAATAGCAATCAACCCGCCGCCGCCACTCATCGCCTTGTTAATTTGCTGGATGATTCTCTGCGCCGAGCCAACGTCCAGCGCGTCATATTTTAGGGTGTTCGCGCTCGCCCGGATGACATTCACCGTAACGGTTCCTGAAATGAAAAGGTCGGAGATCGAGTCAGTGAATGTCTGAACCGGAAGCGTTGATGTCACCGAACCAACAATGGTTCCGACCGGCATGATGATTGAATTTCTCATTTTGGTTCGGCAAATGTAGGTTCGGGAATTAAATCGGCAGCAAATCTTGCATTGGTCAATGTCGCCTGTCCGGTGAAAGAAAGTTTGACCTGAAAATTGTAACCCTCGCGCAAGGGTTGGTTGTTGGTCGCATCAAACTTTTTTGGGCCAGGCATACCAATCGAGATTCTGCGGCGATAGCCGGGGTCACTCGCGCCCTGATATTTGATGGTCGAGGAATACCAAAGCGTCCAGTTCGGATTTTGGTCGGAACGATACCACCATGAGTAGTCCACGTCAGCGACGATGTTCTTCACCGAAAATTCGCCATTCGCCAGCCGCTTGTATTCCCGCGCCGCATTCGGTTTTTCAGGAAACAGCATCGGACTTTCGGCGGTCATCGTAATCGGCGTCACTCCGTCGTCGAGATAACCGTCATCGTCGAGTTGGATTTGGTGAAGTTCAATCTGCGACAAGTCGTCGGACAAACAGAGCGCGTAACACCGAATCGAGCCGTTGAATCTCCCCACGATGAATTCCAGCACGTTCAACCCGTTCCATTCCGATTCCCAAACTGAAGGAGCTTTCCCTGAAAGTGAACTGTTAGGGTCGAAATTAAGCGACACCATCGCCGGGCCATAGACTCCGCGCGCCGCCTGTTGGAACTGGCAGGTTGTCAGTCGGCGATTGTTGAAAATGATGCTCTTGCTGAATGGCAGTAGTGTGGGGTCGTCGTTTTGGATGCTGCGAGAAACTTCCTTGCTGATTGGAGTGTTCCCCCACTGCACAAAGGCGAGGGTGGCCATTTGAAGGGACTGAATCCCTCCATCGGAAGTTCGGAAAATCAAATCCGCATTGCAGGGAGAAACATCGTCGTCTGATATTCCGCCCGACCCAAGCAACGCCTCGGTCAAAATCGGGCTGGTGAGGTTCGACCAAGTTGTTGCATCGGTCGGAGCCTGACAGGAAAACACCGTGTCATCGGTGAACACCATCAGCGGCCCCTGTCCAAGCGCGACGTTAAGCTGCTGCACAAATGCCATCGCGCAAATTGTTTCCCCAGAGCCGGGAATTGAAAATGTAGTTCCGCCAGCCAGAAGAAAGTTCTGGCTGATTTTGAGAATGGCGTCGGCAAAATTGTAATTTGTCGGCGGAGAGTTGCTGCCGGATGGAGCGCCCACAATGTCGCCCCCGATGAAATGCTGTCCGTCAGGAAGTGCCATCCAAATCCGGCCCATGCCATAAACCAAAACGGTTCCTACCGGAAGTTCGGGAAGCGAGTAGATTGGAGTTCCCGCCGCTATCGAATAGGCTGTCCCCGCCGTGTTACTGCTTCCGCTTGTGTCATTCAGATTTTTCAACAGGACGAAATAAGATGTTTGGCCGGGAGCCGCCCCACTTGAACTGGTGATGAACAAAGTGTCTGTTACATTCGTGGTCGGATTTGTGACCTGAACCACCATACCCGCCGCCGGAACGACGCTGCCGGGCTGACAATAAACTCCGCCCGCCAATCCAGTTACCGTCGTGGCTGATTGCGCTCCGTTTGGCCCAGTCTCAGGGTAGGTTGCCACCGTTGTCAGACCGCCGCTTGCTGTATTGTCCATCAAAAGCAGGGCGGTTGTCGGAACGGTGGATACCGAGGCGATGAATGGGATGGCTTGCTGTCCGTTTGTCTGCATCTGGCACGTTACTTTTGTTCCATTTATTACCGAAACTGTCATCAACGCGGTTCCGATTTGAAGCGTGTCGCCAACATTGCCACGAAAGGATTGAGTCAATGTTAAAATGACATAATTTGGAACAACTGCTGGAGCAATCGAAGGAAAATTTGTAAGATTCCACGAAACCACAACCCAAGTTGAGCCTCCGTAAATGAGTTTATTAACTGTTGACGTGGCCGATTGGTCAGAAGAGCCGAGCGGATTCCTCCAAGTAACTGTTGTCTGATTTGTTGTGGAATTAAAAGCTACCGCATCTACAATCCCATGAGCATGGGTTTTTCCGATTGTGTAGTCTTTGAAGTCAAAACCAATTCCGATTGCAAAACTTGTCATTTGACCGCCCACAATGCAGGTCAAAGTTGAAGGAGGGGTTGAACTCGGAATTTGGGGCCAAGCAGAAATGGGATTGCCACTCCCATCCGCCGCCGAAAGAATCGCCCCACAAATCTTGTTGTTGATAGAAAACTTGCTGCCGACTGGAATTGCGTCTGAGCCTGAACCCGAAACAATCCCAAACACCAAATAGTTCAACCCAGATGCGCCGGAAAGAGTGGACGCGCTTTGCAGATAGTAGGTTGCAGTATTTATTAGAACAGGAATCCCAATCGGGCCGGTGTATGGCGCATTGAGCAACAGTGAAATGTATTGGTTTATCGGCGGGGGATTCCACCCGTCACCGTTTGAATTGCTGGCGGCTATGGTTGCCAGCGAAGTCAGTCCCGCGCCGGGAGTTGACGGCCCAAGTGAACGCCGCGCCGAATTTCCGTCCCATATCACCGGCAGATTTATGCCGTCATTCCAAATCAAAAACTGTTCGGCCTGTCGAAGCCAGTTTTTAACTGCGGATGGTGAGTTGGTGGGCATGTTAGGTAATTGTGTTTACAACTCCGGCGAATGAAGCAAATCCGTCAGCTATGTAAATGTGCATCCCCAATGTTATTGAGTTTGGACTGACCATCGTAGCTTGAATTGTTATGTTCGCATTATTTGATGTCGCCGCTTGCGTCATGGTTCCAACCGTAGTTCCGGTTCCATAAATTATTATACTAGTGGGGGCCGCACAAAGTAGTCCTGGGTTGTTTGAAACGACACTGACCAACGCAATGGAAAAAACTTGAACCGGAGCGACTGGCGTTGCACTCGCCTGATTAGAGTTTCCACTGGTTCCAACTGCGTTTGTGGCCGTCACAACGTAATAGTAGGCCGTTCCATTAACCGCCGTGGAATCAGTCCAGTTCAGGACTGTGAGTGCCGTTGCCCCGGCAAGCACAACATATCCACTGCCGCCCGTAACCGAACGCAACACGGCGTAACTGACCGCAGTTGCCGATGCGTTCCATGTCAATCCAACCTGTGCGTTTCCTGCCGCCGCTATAAGGTTTGTTGGCGCAGGTGGCGCAGTGGCGGGAACGAACGGGGATGCGCTTGCCTCATTTGAGGCCGCACTGGTTCCGGCGGCATTGACGGATATGACGGTGTAAAAATAAGTTGTTCCATTTACTGCCGTTGTATCGGTGTATGATGTTCCAGAAACCAGTGTGGCCAGTGAAGTTTCAGAGCCAGATACGGTTGACCGAAGAACGGTGTAAGTTGTCGCGTTATTGGCTGCGAACCAAGCCAAGCCGACCTGAGCGTTTCCGGCTGTTGCAACCAATCCGGTCGGAACTGACGGAACTTGTAATGGAACTGGCGATGCACCAAGTGGTATTTCGTAAACGGTGGGCATCCCGCTGGAATCAAAAATGATTTGGAAAAGGTTTCCTCCGACAGCCGCCATGATGAAACCATTCGCCCCGTTCCGGTAGTAACACGCTCCTTGAAAAAGTCCGGTCTGAAAATCTGTTTGAGTTTGAGAGTCTGCAAAATTGAGAGGAAGATTTTTGAATGGCGGTCGCTGCGTTACAAAATCACCGCGCACCGTGGCGTTGGTGGCGAAGGAAAGCTGGTCAGGAGGTAAAAGTAAGGGGTCAACGTCTGAATTGATTCCCTTCGGAAACGACTTCAAGAATCCGTAGATGCGTTTTTCGCCAGCCATATCATTTTTTCGCCCAAACTCCGTTGCTGCTGACAAAGAAAAATCCCGGCGCATTGGTCGAGGTTGCCAACCAGATGTAATTCGGATTTCCGTTTGGCGGCGCGACATTTGTGCTGCTCCAAAGAATCATGTTGCCGTTCGTGATAACCGCCGTCTTGATGGATGCGGCGGCGTCCAAGTTTGAAAAATATCCGGTTGACACTCGGTTGGTGGCAGAGCCAAGCGTAATGGCAGAACTTGCGGATTTGGGTTGAAGGTTTCCATACCCGTCAATCATCCAGTTGATCGTTGTCCCCGGAGTAACGGTTGGAGTTGTTGAGAAATCAATCTCTGAAACGCCACCACCCACTATGACAGTGAAAACATTTGTGGCCGGAGCCGAATACGCCAGCCAATTCAAACCGTAGAGATAGTCCTGATTGTTGTATGGGAATCCCGTAAATCCGAACGACTTTAGGCTGTTTATCGTCAGGGTTCCAAACGCATCCGCTCCCAACTTCATGTTGTTGTTCAAGATGGTTTGATAACCGTAGGAGGTGAAATTGTTAGAAACCGGCTGGTAGCTTCCGCTTTGAAATGAAAGATTCCCACCAGCGGCGTTGGTTACGGCAGAGTTGAGAATGTTTGACTGAGACTGTGATAGCACTGGCGCAGCAGCCGAGTGGGTCGCAACGTAGTTGATTACCCACGACTGAGACGCATACCAATCCGCCTTGGCGACGAACGGCGACAGAAAAACAATAAGCCAGAGAATTTTTTTCATATTTGTTTCCACTCTCCCGAAGTTGTGTTCCAGACATAGGACGGCCCGACTCCGTTGGTTTCGTCAATGTGTGCCACTAAATTGGTGAACGGCGGGGAGATTTGCTGAAAGGTTGGCGTTCCAAGCGTGACATCGTAAGACAGCGGTGGATTGGCGGCGACCGGCAGATTTCCAATACTGAATTCCGATACCGGAACAAGTGAAATTGCGCTCATGCAATCTGCTATACCACTTGACATCCATTTTTGCAACGGTAAATTTTCATCGTGTCAGACCAATACTCGGCGGAAGAATTCGCGCTGGCGAGAGAATTTGACGCCATCCGGCGAGGGTATGGAAAGCCGGGAGTGGTTAAACATTATCTTGCCGCACACAAATTGATTTGGCCAGAGGACGACCAGCACCGCTGGTTTGTCTTGGGATTGACCCGGATTTGTGAAAACAAAGTCACGGTGTTTCTGGGCGCGGCATCCACTAACAAGACCTACCTTTTCACCGTTCACGCACTGATTAACTTTTGGGTTTTTCCCCAAACTTCTCTTGGCATCCTTTCCACAACAGACATCATTTCTCTGGAACGAAAGGTCTGGGGACGGTTGAAAAAGATGTTCAACCGTGGCCGGGAAAGATTTTCTTGGCTCGAAGGATTTGTCCTCGACTCAAAGCGTCAAATCACCCCGGACGACATTGACGACGAAAATGAAGTCGCCCGCACCCTTGACCACGGAATCGGAACGGTTGCCTGTGTGTCCAATGGCAGATTTGTCGGAATGGGAAAGTTTCAAGGTTCAAAGCCACCAAATTCTCCGGGGAAAAACGACGGCATAATGGTTCATTACGGCGACGAGGCGGCTGTAATGGAATCCTCCTTTCTGGACGCCTACGCAAATTGGATGGTGAACGACGGTTTCAAGGGAGTCATGGGCGGAAATCCGACCGACATTTCAGACCCGCTCTGCACTGCCGCCGAACCAAGGGGCGGTTGGGATTCGTTCATTGACACCGGCAAGACTCAAGAATGGACTTCGCGCTGGTATGATGCCCATGTCGTTGCGTTTGACGGGCGCGATACGCCAAACAACGATGAGCCGAAGAATCGTTACCCCTATCTCATAACCCAAAAGTTCATTGACTTGATGGCTTCAACTCATGGGCTTGATTCGTGGCAGTATTTCCAGCAAGCCATTGGGAAGCCGTCTCGCGGCATGGTTTCAAACCGAGTCATCACCATTGGCCTGTGTGAGAAGCATCACGCATTTGAATCCGCCGCTTGGAAAGGGACGGCTCGGACGAAACTTTTCTCCTGTGATCCAGCATTTGGTGGAGGCGACCGCTGCGTTGGCGGTGAGTGCGAATTTGGAGAGGACAAGGACGGCAATATCATCTTTGCCGTTGGAACTCCTGAAATAATTCCTATCCGACTAAATTGCGGCATTGAGCCAGAAGATCAGATTGCTGAGTTTATTTTTAACCAACACAAACGACTCAACATCCCGCCTGAGAATTTCTTTTACGATTCATTTGGCCGGGGAACGCTTGGCAATTCATTCGCCAAGAAGTTTGGAAGCACCTGCCCAATACCAGTTGATTCCGGCGCGCCGACCACCGAGAGGCCCGTCAGATTTGATTTGTTCATTGATGAAAAAAATGGCGAGAGACGCCTAAAAACATGCAAGGAACATTACTCGAAATTTGTTACAGAGATGTGGTTTTCCACACGCGAGGCCATTGAATCTAATCAGGTCAGAAATCTTTCCATGCCAGTTGCACAAGAGGGCCAGTTGCGGCTTTTCAGAATCGTGGCCGGAAATAAGGTCGAGGTCGAATCTAAGGACGACATGAAGGAGCGGGTAAAGAAAAGTCCCGACCTTTACGATTATTTTGCAATCGCCCTTGAGGGCGCTCGCCGACTCGGTTTCAGGATTGAGCGAATCGGGCGCGAGGTTCAATCCAGCAAACCTGACGAGGATTACTTTGACAAAGAGGTAAAAGAGTGGGACGCTGCAATAAATGCGGGACTCTTAAAACATTAACCATGTGGATACTGAAATCTTACAATGTCGCACCGCCGGGAAGCTATCGTTATGAGCAGACTGATGAAATCCGTCATTCCTTCAAACAGCGTCCGTCAATCGAGGATGTCGCAAAGTCTGTCAGTGACTTTCGCATCGGAAACAACCTTCGACGTGCCAGTCTTGGTGAATCCCTGGAGGACGTTGACACCTTCCTCTGCCGCCAGCTTAACAACAATCCCCAATTCTGCCGCGAAACCGATTCAACATTTGAAGCCGCACGTTCAACCCATGTTTTCTTCCAAAAGAACTGCCCGACCTGCGGCAATCCGGTAACAACTTCCTGATTTTATGACTGATGAAAATGAAAATGGGTCGGCCAGTTGGGAAGACCCCAAGAAGGTTTTAGAAACGATTCAATCCGGCGATGATGTTGAAACCGAGCGCGGCAAAAACCGGGTGTTAATAAATCGGGCCGCGAACAACGAACCGCTTGTATCTGACGAAGAAGCCAAGAAAATTGGCATGAAGATTTTCAATCGGTGGGGGGAATTTATGATTGCGCTGGCCAGCGCATCGCGCCAATTCCTGACCAATTTTACATCCCAAGACACCTATTGCACCATCGCCATTCCAAAAGCCCCGGAAGAATCGCGCGCTGACTGGGGCGGCTTCATCACTGAGTTCATCAATAATTGCATGAAAGAGGGGCCGCGCCAGATGGATTATTTCATGTTGCATTTATCCAAATGGAAGGCGGTTGCCGCGCATGGCATCGGGCCTATGCTGTGGGAAGATAAATACTCATGGCTTCCGCGCTATCTTGCCATTGAGGATTTGAGGATTGCCACGGACACGGAAATCAGCTTTCGCAATCTGACTTGGTTTGCCGCCCGAATCCCCTATTCGCCCGGAGAACTGTCACAAAAGGCATTTTCCAAAACACGCAGCAAGTTCATTTGGGATAAAAAATCCGTCGCCGACATCCTCAAAAATGTTGACCAGTGCAAGGCGACGATGGCGGAAAATAATTATGATTTTGAAACCGTGCCGGAAAAGTTCGAGGAATTGCGAAAACAAAATTCCGGTTACTGGTCGGGCGATGCCATGCCCACCATCAATCTATGGCATTTCTACCACAAAGACGACAAGGGAAAATGGTTTTTGAAGGTGGTGCCGGAAAACACCACGTCAGGAGTAACGGCGGAAACCAGTGAAAAGTTCATCTGCAAAAGCGAGGGAGAAGTTGCTGATAGCTGGCGTGAAATCCTGCACGTCCAGTTTGCCGACCTGAACAATAAAGCCCCGCTGCTTTATCATTCCGTCCGCTCACTCGGTTTTGCCCTTTTTGAGCCGTGTTATTGGACGGACTTTACCCGCTGCCGGTTGTTGCAACATACGCTTGACCAATTCAACATACTGCTCCGAATCTCCGACCCGGTTGACCGGGCAAAAGCAACGGTGCAGACATTCCAAAATCTGTCAGTCCTCAAGCCGGGAATCAGCATCGTGCCCGCAGCAGAGCGCCATCAGGTTGACGCCAATCTCATTGAGAGCGTAATGGCGCAGACCAAACAACTTCAAGCCGAAGCGTCCACAGCATACACGCAGAGCATTGACAACGGAACTGCTCGCGAACAGACGGCTTTCGAGACGGGCGTTAAGGTGCAGCAAAACAACGCCATGAAAAGTGGCATTATGAACATGGCCAAGGCATTTGAAAAAACCGCCTGTCAGGAAATATGCCGCCGTTTCTGTCTGCCAAATTCCGATGACGAAGATGTGATCGCCTTTCAAAAAGCCTGCAAACAAGAAGGCATTCCCCAAGCCTGGCTCGATGTTAGAAAATGGCGCGTTGAAATAACCGCTCCACTTGGCAACGGCGACCCAACGATGGCAATGGTTGAATCCCAGAATGTCATGCAGTTACGTCCGCTTGCCGACCCGTCATCGCAGCAGGAGATGACCCACGATGCAGCCGTGTCCATGATCGGAACGGCACGTGCCCGCCGTTGGTTCAAATCGGACAAGAAATCAATTTCCACAGCCGCCAGCGCCGCCGCCGCCGCGTTCCCGTCCTTGATGTTGGGAATGCCCTACATCGTTCCCGAAGGATTGAATCCCATTGAACAGATTCAAACCCTGTTGGAACTGGCCGTCCGCAAGGTGGCCATGATTGAACAGACAACCAAAATTCCCAAACCCGAAGAACTTATCGGCCTGCAAAACACTGCCGCCACCATCGAGAAACTGGTTCAGGGAATGCAGGGCGACACCGGCAACGAGCCGAAGATGAAGGAATTTGCCAAGGCGTTGAACCAGTTGAACAACGAAATCAAAAAGTTGCAGCAGCATCTTCAAATGGAGATGCAGAAACAGCAGCAGCAGAATGGCAATGGTGACATCCAGAAAATGATGATGGAAACCCAAGCCAAGATTCAAGGCAAGACCGCCGAGACTCAGCAGAAACTTAAGGCGAAGGAGCTTGCCGAGATGCAGAAGCGCCGTCACAAGGACACCGCGTTTGTCGCCGACCAGCAACGGCAGAATATCAAGACCGTGGCTGACATTGCCCGCCAATCCAGACAGCCGCTTGAAAGGGAGTGATTGTGAATCACATCCCCAAAATAGTCATCAAGACAATTAAGCCGGAGAACCATCGTTATTTGACTTGTGGTGATTTTTTGTATGATGCCGAGGATGACACCCTGACAATCTTTATCAGCCGCATGTCCGACTGGCGCAGCGAGCTTGCAGTTGCTGTGCATGAGGCGTTTGAATCTGTGACATGCCTTGCCTCTGATGTGAAATTCAAGGACATTGATTTATTCGACATGAACTATGAAGCGCATCGAAAATCTGGCAATAGTTGCGAACCGGGGGACAGCCCGGATGCGCCTTACCATTCGCAGCATGTGGGCGCGACGTGGATTGAAAAGGAAGTTTGTTCACGTCTGGATTTGCCGTGGGAAACCCATGAACGAAACGTGAACGATTTATGAAATCGGCAAAAGACATCATCTGTTTGGTTGCGGACGCCGGGCTGTTTGTTCACGTCGCCCGACGACTCGCCCGCGAATTCAAAACCGTCTATTACTGGTCGCCATGGGAAAATGCCTTTCCCCACTTTCGAGACGACATTATCGGAGACGGATACAGTGAAATTATCCGGGTTGAATCCGTCGAATCAGTTGCAAGCGAAATTGATTTAGCCGTGTTTCCCGATATAGGATATTCCGACCTGCAAAAACAATTCATTGAACGCGGTATCCCGGTATGGGGTTGCCGTAATGGTGATGAACTTGAGGCCCGACGCGGCAAGTTCCTTGATGTCCTAAAAAACAAGACCAATCTTCCCGTCCCAAAGGCTGAGAAAGTCAAGGGTATCACCAACCTTCGCCTGTTCCTGCAAGATAACCCTGACCAATACATCAAGGTGGACACCTACCGGGGCGACTTTGAGACGTTCCACTTCCACAGCATGGCAGAGGATGAAAACATCATTGATGAGATGGCCGCGAAGTTGGGGCCGCTCAAGGAAAATCTGGTGTTTTGGGTGTTCGCCCCGATTGACACCGAAATCGAGGATGGAATTGACACCTACTGCATTGATGGACAGTGGCCGGAAACAATCATTCATGGTCTTGAAAAAAAAGACCAGAGTTACATCGGGGCGTTCCAAAAGTTCGCTGATTGCCCCGAAGAAGTCCGCTGCGTCAACGAATCGTTTTCCCCCATTCTTGAATCATACGGCTACCGTGGCATGTTTTGCACCGAAGTCAGAATCACAAAAGAGGGGGAAAGTTATTTCATTGATCCTACGTGCCGTATGCCTTCGCCTCCAAGCCAGTGTATGTGCGAGATGATCGGCAACTTGGGAGAAATCATCTGGCAGGGCGCAAATGGAATTCTGGTTGAGCCGGAGCAAACAGCCAAATTCGGCGCACAGGCAATTTTCAAGGTTGACCGCGACCATTGGGGCGTGTTCGACATCCCGGAAGAAATTGACCCATTTGTTAAAATCTCATTCTCATGCAGGTCTAATGGAAAAATCTGCGTTCCGCCCGACCCGCAAGGCGTCTCTGAAATCGGCTGGTGTGTGGGCATTGGCGACACCATCGAAGAAGCGGTTGACCATCTCCGAGAAGTCGTTGACCAGATGCCGGAAGGCGTCCACGTCGAGTTTTCGTCACTAGCAGACCTGATGAAAGAACTTCAAGCCGCCAAAGAAGTCGGGGTTGAGATGACCGACCAGACCATCCCCGACCCGGCAGACATCATTGAGTAAGTTGCCAGCAATCTGGCTTGCCCTTCATTATCTCCTGCCGCACGTCCTCACGCTGATACGCCCGAATATGGGTGAACGGAACGTGGATTTTTAGAACGAGCGGGCATCGGCAAAGCTGGCAGGTGTGCAATTCCGCCTCTTTCAACACGCTCAACCGGGCTTTCATTTTCGCTTCCAGATGCCTTTTTAGCACCCCGGCGGTGAATTGAGTGTAACCGGCCCCATGCTGGTTAAAGACGCAGTGGCGGCATTGCAGCGCACGCGCAGCCGCCACGGAAGCATCCACCGGACGACCGCCTTCACCGAGCCATTCCTTCATCGTTGACCGGAATGACAGGAAATCGCGCCAGAGTTGAAGAATGTTCATAAATTTATTCGGCGAGTGTTCCAATTAGACCTTAGCAAATCCCGGCAATCGGTCAGAGGTCGTCACGCACATCGGAACTAAGGAGCCTCGCCGTGCCCTTGCAATGAATCCGCCGATTCTCTCCGGTAAATCTTGTTAATTCTCATAAATCACGTTCCTTCTGGCACTATCGGCTGAAAGTTCTTGTCCACCTTGCCGTCAGCAAAGTCCTTGACCGCCCTGACCTCGCCCTTGAGTGGCGTTCCAACTTTGGACATTTTCTTCATCGGGTTGGACGGCTTCTTCGTCTTTTCCCGATGCCTCTGCTGTGCCACCCGATTCTGCTCGCGCCGGTCTTCCTCGTTGCGGATTTTGTCATACTTTACGCCATTGACCACACGGTATGAAAATGTGCCGACCTGAACCAGTCGCCGCCCTTCCTCCGTTGTCGTTCGTGATTTTGGGTCGGGGGCGCAAAGAAACTCAATCGCTTTTACAACACTTTCCTCCGGCTCCCCAAAAACCGTTGCCAGAATTTTGCTGTTCAAATCAACCTGAAAACCAACCGTCTTATCCGGCTTCATGTTGGCGATGACGTAATCCAGCAGGGCAAAAGAAGCGAAACCCTTTCCAACCATTGAGCCGGTGTATTTCGAGTCGAATGATTTACCGTACATTCGAATACTCCCTTTCTTTGCAGAATTTGGCGGAAGGTGAGGGATTCGAACCCCCGACGGTTTTACCCGCAACTGTTTTCGGGACAGCGTCCTCGACCAACCGGACACCTTCCAGCCCTGAGCCAGAAGGCAATGATGATTGCTCTTTCATTCTAAAAACACTACCATCATTCCGTCCCATGTCAACATATTTGCTGACGTAATAAAACGTCACCACCAGTAAGCAGAATCAGCCCACAGAGACGGAGACGAATACACAGAGGGAGATTCCAAAATACATGTTCGGTTTAGGGGCGGGAGTCCCACCCAAGCGGGCCAATAGCAAAAGCCCCCTACACCACCCCAGCCCCACCACCCCCAGCCCTGGGGAAAAAGAATGCTTTGATCACACCACAAGAGCAAACACTATAGGTATATCAACTATTGTGCGACCTGAATTGTTTCAATCAATGATGCCAATGGCTTTGCAATGTGGCTATATTTGACAGCCTGATTTAATCGAATCTGGCAAGATTGTTTGATTTGCCGCATTTTTCCTTGTGTATCAGGTCTGCGGCGCTTGTGGTGCAGGTTCGGCGCTTGGCGCTGTTCGGCGCTGTCCTGGCGATCTTGGGCGCATTACACCGGCTTTGGGATAGGCCATGTTCCAGAGCCGGTCGAGGATGGATGCGAGTTTAGCATATTCGTCCTTGTCCTTTTCCTTCTCCATCCATGTTAGAACCTTGTTAACCTGAACGACAGCGCGACCCGTTGCGCGTTCTGGCAGTGACGCAATCAGGCGTGCGGCGCGGTTATTTTCGCGTGAGATTGTGGCACGCCTAGCGTAATCGGCTGCGTTCTCTTTTGTGATTGGTGGCGTACATGGGCGTAAGTTCACGCGGCGAAACTACCCCGTGAGCGGTTCGGTGTCAACTCGCGCCATATCAGTCTATGCTCAGTCTATACACCTTGGGTTGAGTGTTTGGGGTGTGAAAAACGGCGTGAAATCAGGTGTCTATACAATATAGCGACCGCAAGTGATTTAGGATTAGGGTAATTGAGATGGAGAAATATATTGCCAAGCTGCTAGGCATGTGAGATTGTATTGGTGTGAACGGGAAACAATTAACCAAAGGTCTGACAATGAAAACTTTTATTGATAATGAAGAATCCGCCGAATATGGCCGCCTAAGCGAGATTGCAAGGCATATTGAAGAATCCCTCAGTGCTTTTGCCGTGGAGATTGTCCAATCAAAACAGCTTACTGACGCCAACAAAATCGGCGCTTTGAATATGTTGGCGCGTGCTGACGGTTTTCGCGGCGCTTCCTATATGCTTCATCCTCAGTCTGAATGGCAGGGCGGCGAAGCGTGGAAAGTTGTCCGCCCCGATTTGTCCAAAGTCCAATAACAAACCACCCCAACAATTAACCAAAGAGAAAAAAATGAAATCAAAACATCAGTGGACAATTACGACACTCGACCCGGCTCCGGCCATGACTCGCAGCAATCGAATCTTCAATGGCACTTTTGACGATGCAATTCTAATCGCCAACAAACTTTGGGAAAACAACCACGACTCCAGCCCGTGCGTTCATTACAAAACGGACACGACTTATTTTTATTACAGCATCAACGCGGACGGCTCTTGGTCGAACCGCAACGAGGTTCCTAACACATCTGGAAACATGAAAACACATGATAGAATTGAGTCGGATTTTAACCTCGGATTTTCTCTAATCCAACATTGCAACAAGCGCCAAGCAAACACAGCAGAAAGCCTGGCTCCGCTTGTTGAGCGTGCTGGAAATTCAATCGAGTGGTTCAAATGCAACTGTGGTGCAGAAAGCAACCTCATGTGGAAATTTTGCACCTTCACGCACGTTTTGGGCTGCTCTAAAGATTGCGCGATTAAAGTAATACAGGGGCAGCAAAAGCTTAATTATTACCCCGTTATTTCAGATTTGCCGATTGTCTAATTGCATGAATGACCGAACTGAGCACACAACACGCCGAGGTTTAACGCTGAGCGGATGGTTGGGGCTTTTGAATTATATGACTACCAAAAATAGACAGAATAAGGCATCTAATATTGAAAATGAGATAATGCACAAGTGGGGGATCGGTAACGACCCCGTTTTTGGAAGCGGGTCACTTAAGGATATTCAGCGGCTCTGCAATGAGTGCGACAGGCTGAGAAAAGAAAACGAGTCCATCCTCTGCGAGGTGAAAAGCCTAACGCGCCGCGCCGCCGCGAAGGATGGAATCATCGGGGAGCTTATTGTCGCAAATCAAAAAATAATCGCGTCCGCACCCCTGACAGATGCTCAACGGGAGCAACTCGCAAACTATGTCGCGGAATATCTCGACCGGGGCGTTCACGGCGTCTGGTATGACCTCGCCACTGGAATCGCGGCACTCATGGCCGAAAATGAAAGACTGTCAAAATCTTCTAACCTTTAACCACCCCACCCACAAAACGAAAGGTAAAACGATGAAAACACAGAATCAAAACGACAAGGCTACGGCGAGGCCGGAAGGGTTCACGCTTAAACTAGCAGGCCGCATTTTAACTTGGTGCCTAACAGAGCCTCGGCGCGGCCCTGAGCAAAAGGCCGAATTAGCAATGGTGATTGAGTCAGAATTGAACGAAAACACAAAAGCAATTGAGGCGCTCCGTTTGATGGTTGGCCTGTTTGATGACGAAGGAAATTTTTGCGAACGATACGAGGGACAATTAGAACACGCCTTGGAAGTGGCCGATGCTGTTCCCGCTCTGGGTGTTTTTGTGGCTGAGCCATTCAAAGAAAAATCCGAACGCGCCGCTCTGGTCGCGGTGGCGGATGCTTGGGCGAAGTTCAAGGCGTTTTATTTCGATGACCTCGCCAAATCAAATCCCGGCTTTCTTGGAAAACTGACGTTGCAGGATTACGGCGCGATGAACGAGGCATATCTCGCCGTGCAGAAAGCTGACGCTCAACTCGCCGCCGTTCTCGGCAAATAGCCCGTTTTCAGTTCGCCCGCACACGCGGCGGGCGGCTTGTAACCGGAATTAACAAACAACTAAAAAGGAAATGAAAATATGAAAACAGTGAAAATACAGTTTGCAGACAGTGAAGACGCGGCCAATTTTCTACGCTACAAAGAGCGGGCCGACAAGCAGGACGGAACAGTCGGCGGGTTATATGCCGGGCTAGTTTGCTCCGCCATAAAACGCGCCACAATTCCGACCGGGGGAGCGCCGGATATTAACCAAGTCGAAATGAGCGAAAAGGAAATTGAGTTTTGCGAACGCGCCGCCAAGCGTCTCGGCTACACGCAAACCGCTTACACGTCCTCAAGCGGGCTTTGGGGCCTGTTCTGCCTGCCCGACCACTCAACGCACCGGCACGGCTGTTTCATCAAGACAAAGCAATTTGGCATTATGTTCGTTGCCGATCTTGAAGATTTGCAGTTGCACGATCTGGTTGACGAGGAAAGGAAGATGCAGAACTAACCCAATCGCCGCCTTAACTGGCGGCAACTCAAATAAAATTATGAAAATAAAAATTGTATCCCGCTGGAATAGAGAAACAGTTATTTTTGAAACCGACGCGGAAAGCATCGGCGATGCTATAATTGCCGCGCTTGCCATCCATGCCAACCTGCGCGATGCCGACCTGCGCGGTGCCAACCTGTCAGGCGCAGACCTGTCAGGCGCAGACCTGTCAGGCGCAAACCTGTCACGCGCAAACCTGTCAGGCGCAGACCTGTCAGGCGCATACCTGTCAGGCGCAAACCTGTCAGGCGCAAACCTGTCACGCGCAAACCTGTCAGGCGCAAACCTGTCAGGCGCATACCTGTCAAG